>OLNG01000084.1_pt1 | contig 96215 bp, 87 predicted proteins | sample 1643091 | NCBI WGS metagenome assembly OLNG01 (sample SAMEA3136661, study PRJEB25190) | human gut metagenome | biome: human gut; feature: human-associated habitat; material: faeces | place: Austria | collected 2013 | reverse complement strand
GGAATTAACGCCTATGGAGAGTACAGGAACTTGTGAGTAGTACATGAATTGATTCATTACAAAAGCATACTCGTTGAAGTAGGAATGGAACATAAAGGTTTATAACTTTTTATAAGTTTTCAGTAACGGAGAAAGTGACATGATTTATTTTGATAATGCAGCGACAACCTGCGTATTTCCAGAAGTTGTAGAAGCAATGCAGGATGCAATGCAGGTCACATATGGGAATCCATCTGCAAAACATATGAAAGGTATTGAAGCAGAGAATAAAGTAAAAGCTGCACAAGAATTAATTGCGAAGACATTAAGAGCAAAACCCAAAGAAATCTTATTTACATCTGGGGGAACAGAATCAAACAATACAGCGATCATTGGAACAGCAATGGCAAATCGCCGCAAAGGAAAGCACATTATTACGACAAAGGTAGAACATGCTTCTGTATATGAACCAATGTATCATCTGGAAGAAGAAGGATATGAAGTGACATATCTTGATGTAGATTCAGAAGGAATCGTAGATCTTGATCAGTTAGAAGAAAGTATCCGAGAAGATACGATCCTTGTATCCTGCATGATGGTAAATAACGAGATTGGAGCCATTGAACCAATTGAAGAGATCGCAAAGATCATCAAAGCAAAGAATCCGAATACGATTTTCCATGTTGATGCGATTCAGGCATATGGAAAACTTCCGATCGTTCCAAAGAATATGGGAATTGACTTATTATCCACAAGTGGTCATAAGATCCATGGACCAAAAGGAATCGGATTTTTATATATCAAGGAAGGAACGAAGATCTCTCCGATCATTTTCGGAGGCGGACAGCAGAAAGGAATGCGTTCTGGAACGGAAAATGTACCAGGAATCGTAGGATTAGCTGTCGCATGTGAAAAGATGATCGGTAAAAACTATGAAAATGCTGAGAAGATCCGTGAAGTCAAAGAATATTTTCAGGAAAGGATTAAAGAGATTGAGGATATCAAAGACAATTCTGGAAAAGCACCACACGTGGCAAGTATCAGCTTTAAGAAGTTAAGAAGTGAAGTACTGTTACATGCCTTGGAAGACAGAGAAATCTATGTATCTTCAGGATCCGCATGTTCATCGAACAAAAAACAGGCAGTCAGTGGAACATTAAATGCGATCGCATTAAGTGATGAATTTAAAGATGGAACACTTCGTTTCAGTTTCTCAATTGAGAATACAAAAGAAGAAGTTGATGAAACGATCAAAGCATTAAAAGAATTAGTACCAATGCTTCGAAGATTTGTAAGAAAATAAAGACCACAAGAAAAGAAACAGTAAGAAAATAAAGGAGAATACTATGAAAGTAACCGCATTTTTGATCAAATACGGTGAGATTGCCATCAAAGGTAAGAACCGTTATATGTTTGAAGACGCATTAATGAAACAGATCCGCCATGCAATGGCACCCGTTGGGGATTTTAAAGTAAGAAAAGAATCTGGACGTATGTTTGTCGAAGCACAGGATGAGTTCGATTATGATGAAGCTGTGGAAGCACTGCAGAGAGTCTTTGGAATCGTTGGAATCTGTCCAATGGTCATCGAAGAAAACAAAGATATGGAACATTTGACAGAGACAGTTATCAAATTTATTGATGAACAGTATCCAGTCAAGGATTTTACATTCAAGGTTCATGCAAGAAGAGGAGATAAACAGTTCCCTCTTGATTCCATGGCGATCAATATGGAAATCGGTGGGCAGTTACTAGATGCATTTGAAGGGATCAAAGTAGATGTGCACCATCCACAGGTAATGGTGAATATCGAAGTGAGAAAATATATCTATATCTATTCTCAGGAAATCAAAGGACCAGGTGGAATGCCAGTCGGAACCAATGGAAAAGCGATGCTTTTATTATCCGGAGGAATCGACAGTCCAGTTGCAGGATATATGATCGCAAAACGTGGAGTACACATCGATGCAACATATTTCCATGCACCACCATACACAAGCGAGAGAGCAAAACAGAAGGTTATAGATCTTGCGAAGATCGTTGCAAAATATGCAGGACCGATCAATTTACATGTTGTAAACTTTACAGACATTCAGTTAGCAATCTATGAGAAATGCCCTCATGAAGAATTAACGATCATTATGAGAAGATATATGATGAAGATCGCGGAACATTTTGCAAATGAAGGTGGAAGCCTTGCACTGATCACTGGTGAAAGTATCGGACAGGTAGCAAGCCAGACGATCCATAACCTTGCAATCACAAATGAAGTATGTAATATGCCAGTATTCAGACCATGTATCGGTATGGATAAACAGGAGATCGTAGATATTGCAGAGAAGATCGGAACATTTGAGACATCCATTCAGCCATTTGAAGACTGCTGTACGATCTTTGTTGCAAAACATCCAGTTACAAAGGGTAATTTAAAGAGAATTAAGAAATCAGAAGAACATCTGGAAGATGTGATTGATGATTTAATGAAAGAAGCCATTGATTCTACAGAGATCATTCACGTAAAATAAATGGCTGAAGCTGAGACAGTATAACAGAAGCCTCATCAGAATCAAACGAAAGCTCTAAAGGCTTCGAAAGATCGAGGCTTAGCATACTCATCAGTGATCTGGCATCCACGACATAGTCATTGGCAACGATCTCAAACGTGCCAGAGTGCTTGTCAAGGATGTCGACAAACGAGTATAGGTCTTTGATGGAATTTAGTTTGATCAATGCATCATACATGGGATAATACTCCTTCCAATTAACAAGGATAGTGTACTCGTATTTGTCATAAAAGTCAACAAGAAAGGAATCGTATGAATTTACAAGGAAAAAGAGCGGCCATTGTAACTCTTGGCTGCAAAGTAAATCAATATGAAACGGATGCCATGTATGGAATGCTTAAGGAAGCAGGCGTTACGATGGTCGATCCGAAAGAAGCAGCAGATATCTACATTGTGAATACATGTTCTGTGACAAATATGGCAGAACGTAAATCAAGACAGATGCTTCACCGTGCAAAGAAGAAGAATCCAGATGTTGTTGTAGTAGCAGTTGGATGTTATGCTCAAGTTGGAAAAGAAGAATTATCAAAAGATACAAATATTGATCTGATCATTGGGAATAATAAAAAGAAAGACTTAATCCATATTTTAGAAGAGCATATGGGAGAGAAGGAATCAGCCGCAGAATCGATCGAGGTTATTGATATTGCGCATGATCAGGAATATGAATCTTTGCATGTGGAACAATTAAAAGAACATACCAGAGCGTATATTAAAGTACAAGATGGATGCAATCAGTTTTGTTCTTACTGCATTATCCCTTATGCAAGAGGAAGAGTCAGAAGCCGCAAGATGGAAGAAGTGTTAGAAGAGATCACGAATCTGACAAAACATGGATGTCAGGAATTTGTGATCACAGGAATTCATGTTACATCGTATGGAAAAGATTTGGGAGATGTTACGCTGATCGATCTGTTAGAAGAGATCGCCAAGATCCCGGAAGTTAAGAGAATCCGTTTGGGATCTCTGGAACCTGGATTTATCACAAAGGATACATTGGACCGCCTTTCTAAGATGGAAAGTTTTTGCCCACATTTCCATCTGTCCCTGCAGAGTGGATGTGATTCTGTCCTAAAACGAATGAACCGTAAGTATACAACACAAGATATCAGAGAAAAGTGTAAGGCAATTCGTGAACATTTCCAATATCCGGCATTGACAACAGATATTATCGTAGGTTTTCCTGGAGAGACAGAAGAAGAATTTGAAGAGACAAGAAAATTTTTAGAAGAGATCGATCTCTATGAAATGCATGTGTTCAAATATTCCATTCGAAAGGGAACGAAGGCAGCAGATATGAAGCCACAGATCAATGATCAGATTAAGGCGAAACGAAGTAATGTCTTATTAGAAATGTCAAAACAACACCAGAAAGAATTTGAGACAAAACAGTTAGGGATGGTCAAAGAAGTACTGATCGAAGAAAAAATGCATGGAAAAGATCATTATTATACAGGGCATACAAAGGAGTATATAAAAGTTGCACTTTACAGTGAAGAACCATTGGAAAATAAGATCGTGAAAGTAAAGCTAAGACAGATCTTAGATGATGGATATGTATTGGCAGAGTGTTAAACAGATGTGAAATTTTATGATTTCCATTGCTATTTCATACATTTTATATTAAAATGGTTAATAAATGAAAGGGACGTGATAATTATGGATAATAATCAAACACAACATTTTTCCGTTGTTAGAGAGGAACTGGATGTACACATGATCTTAGAGCGTGTATATGAGGCACTGCAGGAGAAAGGATATAACCCTGTCAATCAGATGGTAGGATATATTATGTCTGGAGATCCAACATACATTACCAGTCACAACAATGCAAGAAGCATCATCAATAAAGTCGAGCGTGACGATATCATTGAAGCACTGCTTGAGAACTATATTGAGACAAGATTAAAGTAGAGACCGTGGTATTATGAGAAGGATATTAGGGTTAGATTATGGGACGAAGACAGTCGGAGTGGCGTTAAGTGATGAGCTTCATATTACAGCACAGCCATTAGAGACGATTACAAGGAAAGATGCGAATAAGTTAAGAAAGACTTACGCAAGGATCGAAGAACTTGTGAAAGAATATAATGTTGAGAAGATTGTTTTAGGTCTCCCAAAGAATATGAATAATACAGTAGGTGAGCGCGGAGAAGATACTTTATCTTTCCGCGATGCCTTAGTGCGTCGTACAGGATTAGAAGTGATCTTGTGGGATGAGCGACTGACAACAGTAGCATCAGAGAAAGTTCTGATGGAAAGCGGTGTAAGACGCGAAAACAGAAAGAAAGTGATCGATCAGATCGCGGCGTCTATGATTTTACAGGGATATTTAGATTCCCTATAGGAGGAACAGACAATGAGCAAGAAAGACAGCAAGATTCTTTTTCTGGATGACGATGGACAGGAAATCGAATTTAATGTCATAGAACAGACAACGATCGCAGGTCAGACTTACCTTTTGGTAGAAGACTGCGAAGCATCGAGTGAAGATGAGAGCGTTGTATTGATCATGAAAGAAGTGCAGTTAGAGGATGACTATGTATCCTATGAGATCGTTGAGGACGATAAAGAACTGGATATGATCTCAGATATTTTTAACGCACTGTTAGATGGACTTGAAGTGAGTTTATAAAATATATAAGAGTGTTTAAAACAATGGATTGTCAGACCTACGTAGATATGGAGGAAGAAAGTTGAAAGACAATCAAGTAAAACAGCAGGCAAGACCAAAACGAAATAATTATTATGCAAATGATAACAAGAAATCATACAATAAGAATAATTATCAGGCAAGGGGAAGAAGACCAATGCCTAGAAGAAAGCCTAGCTCAGTAAAGATCATTCCACTTGGCGGACTCGGCCAGATCGGAATGAACATCACAGCATTTGAATGCAATAACCAGATTTTGATCGTGGACTGTGGACTTGCGTTCCCAGATGAGGATATGTTAGGAATTGATTTAGTTATTCCAGATATCACATATTTAAAGGACAATGCAAGCAAGATTCGTGGACTGGTTATCACTCATGGTCATGAGGACCATATTGGAGCGATTCCTTATTTCGAGAAGGAATTGAACGTACCGATCTATGCGACAAAACTTACCATGGCATTGATCGAGAACAAATTAAAAGAGCACAGTATTTTAAATAACGTGGAGCGCCATGTTGTGACACATGGTGACAAAGTAAAACTTGGAATCTTTAATGTAGAATTTATTAAGACAAATCACAGTATTGCAGATGCAGCAGCACTTGCAATCACAACACCAGCAGGTGTGATCGTGCATACAGGTGACTTTAAGATCGACCATACGCCATTATTTGGGGAAGCGATCGATCTTGCAAGATTCGCAGAACTTGGAAGTAAGGGAGTTCTGGCATTGATGGCAGATAGTACGAATGTAGAACGACAAGGCTATACACCATCAGAGAAGAATGTAGGAAAACGTCTGGACAATCTGTTCGCAGAACATTTAAAAGGACGTATGATCATTGCAACATTTGCATCGAACGTGGACCGTGTACAGCATATCATCAATTCTGCACATAAGTACGGAAGAAAAGTTGCAGTAGAAGGACGAAGCATGGTAAATATCATTGCGACAGCGTCCGAATTAGGATATATCAAGATTCCAAAGAACACATTAATAGAAACTGATCAGATTAAGAATTATCCTGACGATCAGATTGTTTTAATCACAACGGGAAGCCAGGGAGAGACAATGGCAGCATTATCCCGTATGGCAAACTCAACTCACAGAAAAGTATCCATCGTACCAAGTGATACGATCATATTCAGCTCAAGTCCAATTCCAGGAAATGAGAAGAACATTTCAAAGATCATGAATGAGCTGGCATTAAAAGGTGCACAGATCGTATTTGAAGATACACATGTTTCCGGTCATGCATGCCGTGAAGAATTAAGACTTATTTATGCACTGACGAAGCCGAAGTATGCAATCCCTGTTCATGGAGAATACCGTCATCTGATGCGTCATCGTGAACTTGCCATCGAGATGGGAATTCCAAAGGAAAATGCATTTGTATTGGCAGAAGGTGATGTTCTGGAGCTCAATAAGAGACAAGGAAAGATCGCTGGAAAAGTACAGGCAGGAGGAATCCTCGTTGATGGACTTGGTGTCGGAGATGTTGGTAACATCGTATTGAATGACCGTAAGTTACTGTCTCAGAATGGATTGATCATTGCAACAGTTACTCTGCAGAAACATGGCAATATGATCCTGGCAGGTCCAGATATCGTATCTCGTGGGTTTGTATATGTCAGAGAATCAGAATCTTTGATGGAAGGTGCAAGAGATGTTGCAAGAGATGCGGTAGAGGAATGCTTAGAACGTAATATCACAGACTGGGCAAGGATCAAGACGAAGATCAAAGACGAGCTTAGTAATTACATTTGGAAGAAGACAAAGCGTAATCCAATGATCCTGCCGATCATTACAGAGGTTTAAGATGAGTCTTTCAGAAGAGAAGAAGTTTTTTCATTCCGAAGGATGGCAACTGTTTTTTAGGACATTAAGCAGAGTATTTTTAATCTGTGCGATCTTCTGTATTTTCTATGGGGCGTATTTTGTGGCAGAACAGACATTTTCGAATCAGCCATATAATGCACAAAGCCATAAGAAAGTAACGGTCATTGTTACACAGAATGAGTCAGATGAGAAAGTTGCCGAAACCCTTGTTTCAAAGAAGCTGATCTATGGAAAGACTAGATTTGTGATCCGCAAATATTTCTCAAAATACAAAGATAAGTCGTTTATTTCAGGGACATATGAATTTACACAGTCTCAGGGAATGGATGACATTATGGGTATTTTATGCGGAGATCATGTATCAGAGGAGATCATACAATGATAGTGGATTTAAATATCACAGAATATATCCGCTCATTGATGAAAGAAGAGAAGAACGATTTAAGCCATATTGAATCAGAGGCCAGAGTCAATCATGTTCCGATCGTCAAACCAGAGACGAAGGAACTCTTAAGGACTCTGGTCCTTTTAAAGAAACCGATGAAGATCTTAGAAGTCGGAGCAGCAGTGGGATTTTCTTCTCTTTATATGAACAGTTACCAGCCGGAAGGCGGAACGATCATCACGATTGAGCGAAATGAAAAAAGAATCAAGAAAGCAAAAGAGAACATCAAAAATCAGGGAAAAGAAGAACAGATCACCTTACTAGAAGGAGATGCGATCGAGATCTTAAAAGGACTTGATGGAAGTTTTGACCTTATTTTTGTAGATGCAGCCAAAGGACAGTATATTCATTTCCTTGATGATGTACTAAGACTTCTGGCACCAGAAGGTGTGCTGGTTTCAGATAACGTACTTCAAGACGGAGACGTTGCCAGATCACGTTATGCGATCGAGCGAAGAGACCGCACCATTCATAAACGAATGAGAGACTATTTATATACGATCAAGAATCACCCACAGTTAGAGACAACGATCCTTCCGGTAGGTGATGGCGTAGCAATCAGTATCAAGATGGGAGAAAGTAATGAGAGACGTTGAATTATTAATTCCGGCAAGTAACTTGGAAGTATTAAAAGTTGCTGTGTTATATGGAGCAGATGCCGTTTATATCGGTGGAGAGATGTATGGACTACGTGCCAAAGCAAAGAATTTCTCCATGGAAGATGTTAAAGAAGGAATTGAATTTGCACATAAACACGGAGTGAAAGTTTATATCACTGCTAATATCGTGGCACACAACGAAGATTTAGAAGGAATCCGCAAATATTTTGAAGAATTAAAAGAGATCAAACCAGATGCACTGATCATCTCAGATCCTGGAGTTTTTGTGATCGCAAAAGAAGTTTGTCCAGATATTGACCGCCACATCAGTACACAGGCAAACAGTACCAACTATGCAACATACAAGTTCTGGTATGATCAGGGAGCGAGCCGTGTCGTATCTGCAAGAGAATTATCTCTGGAAGAGATCAAAGATATCCGTGCTCATATCCCAGATGATATGGAAATCGAATCATTTATTCATGGTGCTATGTGTATCTCTCATTCCGGAAGATGTCTGCTAAGTAACTACTTCACAGGAAGAAATGCAAACAGCGGAGAATGCACACATCCTTGCAGATGGAAATACTCTGTGATGGAACAGACAAGACCAGGAGAATATATGCCAGTGTATGAAAATGAACGTGGAACATATATTTTCAACTCCAAAGACTTGAATATGATCGAATATATCGATCAGATCTTAGATGCCGGTATCGACAGTTTGAAGATTGAAGGACGTATGAAGACAGCTCTTTATGTAGCAACGGTTGCAAGAACTTACAGAAAAGCGATCGATGACTGCAAAGAATCTGTAGAAAAATACAGAGCAAATATGGATTACTACAAAGAAGAGATCGCTAAATGCACATACCGTCAGTTTACAACAGGATTTTATTTTGGAAAGACAGACGAAACTTCTCAGATATATGACAGCAATACGTATATTAAGAACTGCACATACATCGGAATCGTTCAGGGACATAATGACAAAGGATATGCACTCTTAGAACAGAAGAATAAATTCTCTGTCGGAGAGACGATCGAAGTTATGATCCCAGACGGAACAAACAAAGAAGTTATAGTGAAAGCGATCGAAGATGAAGACGGAAGACCAATGGAATCCGCCCCACATCCAAAACAGATGATCTATGTTGATTTTGGAGAAGAGATTAAAGAAGGATATCTGCTTCGAAGAAGAGAAGAAGTCGAAGAAGAGAATTAAGATAAGATCGGCAAAAATTTCAGAATAGAAATGGAAAAGCACTTTTCTAAGCAAAGTATCATAGTATGATAAAAAGGCTTAGAAGGGTGCTTTTCTTTTGCAAGAGTTTTTACAACCTTTATTACCAGAGGAAGAACGTCATTATCTGATCCTAAGCCGCCAGGGAGACATGAATGCGAGAAATCTGTTAGTGGAACACAACCTTCGTTTGGTTGCACATATCGTAAAGAAATATCATAATCTGGACAGGGAAAAAGAAGATATGATCTCGATCGGTGTGATCGGGCTGATCAAAGCGATCAATACGTATGATATCAGCAAAGGCCACCGGCTTGTCACGTATGCTGCAAGATGCATTGAAAATGAATTATTGATGATGCTTCGTCAGGAAAAGAAAACATCAAAGAACACATCCCTTTATGAGCCGATCGGGATAGATAAAGAAGGAAATGAGATCCATCTGTTAGATATTCTAGGAACACAGGAAACGGACTTGATCAAAAAGATCGAGCAGAAAGAAAATATCAAAAGAATCTATGAAGAATTAGAGAAAATGGAGATGAATAAGGAGAAGAAAACACTGATCATGCGTTATGGACTTTATGGAAGAGAACCAATGACACAAAAAGAAGTAGCAAAAAAACTTCATATTTCAAGATCCTATGTAAGCAGGATTGAAAAGAAAGCACTGATGTTATTAAAAAGTAAAATAAAGACATGACACACTTATATCTTAGATATTAAGAGAAAATGGTAGTTTTTCTTTTATTAATTTAATAAAGTGAAAAAATCTTCACTATACAAAGAAAATAATCATAAAAATCTTCGAAAACAAAGATGCCATATCAAAAAGTGAAAAATTTTTCATATCATTTCACCCACAAAACAGGTAATATAATTGCATACAAAACACACGGACCGATAAGGAGGATAAAAATATGGACGCAATGAAAATCGCAAATAGTATCCCAATGTGGCTTGCCTGTGCACTTCCAGTGGCATTTGTCATCTTACAGGCAGTCTTATTCGCAAGGGGTGCTTACAAATCAGGAAAGAAACTAGGACTTAACGATAAACAGATGAAAAAAGCAATGAAAAGCAGTGCGGTAACATCGATCGGACCATCCATCGTTGTATTAAGTGCGATGCTTTCTCTGTTAGTATCTGTAGGGGGACCAATCGGATGGATGAGATTATCTATGATCGGTTCCGTTATGTTTGAATCTATCGCAGCAGGACTTGGAACATCCGCTGTCGGGGTACAGCTTGGAACGGACACATTAACACCAGAAGCTTTAGGAATGGCAGTCTGGACCATGATCCTTTGCTCTATCGGATGGGCGTTATTCGCAACATTCTCTGCAAATAAGATGGATAAGATCGAAAAGAAAGTTTCCAGAGGAAATACAGGAACACTGACAACGATTGCTTCTTGTGCGATCATCGGTGTATTCTCAGCAATGTGTGCAAGCCATTTATCCAAACCATTTTATTCTATGATGATGAAAGCAGACCAGATCACAATGAGCGGAGCATGGAAGAATGCCTTAGCATGTGTGCTTGGAGCCGTGATCATGTTTGTACTTACCAAAATTGCAAATAAAAAAGAGATCGGATGGTTAAAAGAATGGTCCCTGACGATCACAATTCTTGGAGCCATGATCATTACAGCATTAGTTTAAGCAGGAGGAAGATACGATGAACAATCAGGATTATTATAATAAAGAATATGTACCACAAGTCAATAAGATCGGTAAGATCACAGGATACCTTGGAGTTCTTCTTTCCTTTACTCCAGCACTTGTATTAGCTGTTGTCTATGGAATCTTACCAAAACCAGCTGCATTATTAACCGCATTTATCAGCGGAGCCAGTGCCTTTGGAGTGTTATGGTTTGTAGAACCGATCTCTTACTTTCCAGTCGTCGGAGCTGCTGGAACTTATATGGCATTCTTATCAGGAAATATCTCTAACATGAGAATTCCATGTGCAAGTATGGCACAGGTGGCAGCAGATGTAGAACCAGGAACAGAAAAAGGATCTGTTGTTGCAACCCTTGGAATGGCAGTATCTATCGTGATCAATGTATCTGTTCTTACAATTGGAGCAATTCTTGGAACTTCTGTATTATCCATGCTTCCAGATACGATCAAAGCCGCATTAAACTACTTGCTGCCAGCTTTATTTGGAGCTTTATTAGTACAATTTGGAATGAAAATGAAAAAACACAGCGTCATCATGGTTGTATTTGCGATCATCTTATATTTTATGATCGGAATGGGATATTTTAACTGGTTGCCAGGGGCATCCAACTGGCTTGGAACCTTAGGATGTGTCTTCGTAAGTATTGCTGTTGGAATGGCGACATTAAAGAATACAACAAAGGAATAGAAAGCAGGGGATAAAATGATCAAACAGGACGTTTATGATGAGGTGCAAGGGTTAGAGCCGTTGTGTCAGGAAATCTGTCATACTTTATGGAATCACCCAGAATTATCTGGAAATGAAAGAGAATCTGCCAATTTCTTAAGAAAAATCTTGAGTGAAGAAGGATTCACGATTGAGAACAATGAACATTTAGAACATGCGTTTATTGCAGAATACGGAAAAGGGAAACCAGTTATCGCAATTCTTGGAGAATACGATGCACTTCCTGGATTATCACAAAAAGCAGATATTAAAAAAGAAATGGTATCCGAAGATGGTGTCGGACACGGATGTGGACACCATATGTTAGGTGCCGCAGCTACAACTGCAGCCATTGCGATCAAACGTTTCTTAGAAAAAGGGAAACAAAAAGGAACAGTCAGATTCTATGGATGCCCAGAAGAAGAACTGTTAAGTGGAAAGGTAAAGATGGCATATTATCATATGTTTGATGGATGTGATGCAGCAGTGAGCTGGCATCCATCTGATACAAACATGGCACATGATCAAGCATATCTTGCGAATGCATCTGCACATTTTTATTTCCATGGAGTATCATCACATGCAGCATTTGCACCAGAACAGGGAAGAAGTGCTTTAGACGCCGTGGAATTAATGAGTGTTGGAGCAAACTATTTAAGAGAACATGTCATTGAGCGTACAAGAATTCATTATTCTACAGACAGCGGTGGATTTGCACCCAATATCGTGCCAGACCAAGCAAGTGCATGGTATTTTGTCAGAGCACCACATATGAAGGATGTCAAAAGCACAATGGAACGCTTAAAGAAAGTAGCCCAAGGTGCAGCGATGATGACAGAGACGACAGTGGATATTGAAATGGGATGTGGATGCTGTGAGTTATCCACAAACGAAGCATTTGCAGACCTTGCATATGCGAACCTGATTGAAGCAGATGGACCCAAATACACAAAAGAAGAACTACGATTTGCAAAAGAGTTGCAGAAAACCGTGGAACAAGGTATCATAGAGAAAGGAAAAAATCTTCACCAAGTTTATGATGAAGCAATGATCTTAGGTGTTTCGCCAAGAGATAAATGGAAAGAAGCAGAACTAAGTGCATCTTCTGATACAGGAGATGTCAGCAGGATCATGCCAACCTGTCTGTTTACAACTGCATGCTGGCCGATCGGATGCTCTCCACATACATGGCAGGCAACCGCAAGCGGAGGGACTTCCATCGGAGATAAAGGAGCCTTATATGCATCTAAAGTGGCAGCAGGAATCGTATATGATCTCTTTACAAAACCACAGGTCTTAGCGAAGATCACAAAAGAATTTAGGGAACGAAATAAAGAACCATACACACCGATGTATGAAGAATGATCGATATGCAAAGAAGCATCCGGTTCCTATGAGCAGTAGGAATCGGATTTTTTCTTATATATATGGATGTTTGATAGAAGATGAATGATTTATAGAAAAAACACGATAAAAATGGAGGAAATAAAGAATGGGAATCGCTGTCAAGGAACTACTGACACTAGAATACTTTAAAGACTATCACGTGATTGCAGGGAAATCAGGCTTACACAAAGAGATTCAGGGAACAACCCTCCTTGAAGCACCCGATGCCCTGCGCTGGGCAAAAGGAAAAGAGCTGGTCCTTTCCTCAGGATATGTATTAGCTCAGGAACCAGACTGCCTCGAAGAAGCATTTAAGTCAGGAAGCATGCAGGGAACCTCTGCCATGATGATCAAACGAGGCCGCTATCTTGACGAGATACCACAGCGATTAATAGATTTGTTTGACCAATACGAGATACCACTGATCAGTATGCCATTTTCTGTTCCATGGATGGAATTGATGAGTCAGATCAATACCGCAGTGATGAACCGAACGATCCGAAGATTCAAAGTCCACAGCAATAATCATCTGCAAGTATCGGATCAATCCTACAAAGTCCAGAAGATCAATAAGATTCTAAGAGCCGTAGAAGTCGAGATGAAATTTCCGGCATTTATCTATGATCTTGCCGAAGAAAAAAGCTACTACAGTTCCCCGGATTTTAAACGAATCACAGAATCCTTCGGATTATCCGAAAGCGATTATTGGGAACCATCAATGCCCTATACGAAACATACCTTATGCGATTACATCAATATGGCAAGGATCCGCCTGATCAATCCTGGCAATTTAGAAGGACCACGTGTCAGCTGGATCATTATTCCGATCGTCATGGAAGATATCGTACAGGCATATTTTGTCGTAATGGAATCCAGAGAATTTATCGATTACTACGATGAATTTGCCATCCGTATCGCGTTTTTAACATTGCAAGGAGTCTATGAACAGATTATGATCGCAGAAAATATGGGAAATATCGGATTTGAGAACTTCATTCATTTAGCCCTCGATTACACAGAAAAAGATGCCAAGAAACTTTTTTATCAGGCAAATATCCAAGGAATTTCCGTAAATACAGCTTATCAATACATTGTATTTCACCAATGCAATGAAGGATACAACGCACGAAATGAAAGAAACACATTTTTGGAAGCCTTCCAGCAAAGCAAGTTAGGGAAGATCGGAAAGATTGCCTTTCTGGATGAAAATGATGGCTTGATCTTATTAGAAGCAGAAAAGATCCACAACAGCATACCCTGGACCAAAGACACAACAACGGAATTATTAAAAGAATTCCAGAGATACATCGGATTAAAATTTGCCGATATGAGACTGGAATTTGGAATCTGTCAGGAAGAAAAGACACTGTTAGAAGTCAGAGAATGTGTCAAGAAATGCCAGAAAGTATTAAAGATGGGAAGCATTATCTTCCCTGAAAAGGATATCTGGGAATACGAAATGTTAGGACCATTAACATGGATTGAGATTCCTGAGAATGAGTTAAAAGAAATGTTAAGGAAATATCGGGAGATGATGGAAGAAGAGAAGAATATTGAGTTGTTAAAGACATTAAAGATTTATCTGGAAAATAATATGAACTACAGCGTGACCGCGGAGAAGATGTATGTGCATATTAATACGATAAGAAAGAGAATTGATAAAGTGAATGATCTGGTAAAGATTGATTGGGAGGATCATGTGGATCGATTGAAGATGGAGATTTTATTGCAGTTTTTGGGATTGTAGGAGTGAAAATATTAATTTTTGTTGAGGAAGTATCGCACTTGCGATATAATAAAAATAAGAGGAAATAAAAATGGAGATGCACGCTTATTCTGAGGACTATTTGCTAACAGCACAAAGAATTCTAGGAGATATGTTAGACTATGCAGTAAATGAATATGAATTTGACCCAGACGAGTTTTATAAAATGTTTTTAGTATCCGATGTATCCAGACAATTTCAAGAAGGAAATCCAACATATATAGCAGGAAAAAATGGCTGTGAAATAGTAAAAGAAGTAATAAGATCAGCAGGACTTATAATGGAAGAAATTCCAGATGAAATGTATTTGGACAAATCACCAGAATATTGGGTTGGCTGGGCATTGGCGTACTATCAATGGTATACAGCAAGACCGTTTATGAAGATATACAAAGTAGTAACGATAGAAGATCTTCTAAAAATGTATTCCGTATATCATGAAATGGATATTATGAAATTCGTAGAAGCAATCAATGAAAAATGGGATCAATATTATACAGAAACAAATTTAAAACGTTTACGTAAAATTGCAGGATTGTCACAAAGAGAACTTGCAGATTTGTCCGGTGTTGCACTGAGACAGATTCAATTATTTGAGCAAAAAAAACGAAATATTAATCACACAAGAGCGATTGATGTATTGAAGATTGGGAAAGTTTTAGGATGTAAATCGGAAGACTTGTTAGAGATATAAAGTAAAAAGGGTAGATGTCATTTTGGCATCTATCTTTTTTATTGATATAATTAGCAAATCAATAAAGTTATACGAACGACTAAAAAATAAGTTGAATGGATGATTAAAATATGTTAATATAAAAATAACTAAAAAAGTTATTTAAAGAGGTGGAGAATATGGAAAAATTAACAAATTTAGAAGAAATGATCATGAAATGTATTTGGGATTACGGAGAAGAGATTCCATTTTTACAAATTGGAAAAGAGTTAAAAGAACGGTATGGCAAGGAATACAAGAGAACAAGTATACGAACTTATCTATTCCGTTTAGAAGATAAAGAATATTTGAAAGTAGATAAAAGAGGAAGAAATGCCTATGTTTATCCGATTATTTCGGAAAAAGAATATCGAAAAGAAAAAGCAGAAGATATACTGGACAATTGGTTTGATGGATCAGCAAAAGAATTATTTACTGCATTAAGTGAAAAGATTCCAAAAAGCGAAAAAGAAAGGCTAAAAGGTGTATTAGATGATATGGATTTTATATAAAAATATGCTGATGCTGTTTTCAGCAGTACTGCTTAATTTTATATTAGGAACAATCATATATATTATTTGGAAGTTACTTGGAAGACTTGCAGAAAGCAAGGGATATGTGGAGATTAATTATTGGATATGGAAGATCGTACTATTAGCATTTCTGTGTCCAGTGGGGATTATAGTACTTTTTGGAATAAAGAAGAAAGGATTGTATGGTTTTGATTTTTGGTATGCGAATAAAATTAGAATTCTGTTAACAGTATTAGGAATCGTGTGGTTTATTGGAAGTGTGATAAGGGCTTTCATATATATGAAAAAGATGCATCAGATGCATAAAATGTTACAGAAAGGAAGAAAATGTCAGCCTGAGATCATCAAGAAAAAACAGCAGATTTGTTGTGAATTAGGACAAAAAAATAATATTGATATTGTAAAACACAAAGGAATAAAAATTCCAATGGCATATGGGATTTTTCATCGAAGAATCGTTTTGCCTGAAATTGAATATGGTGAAGAAGAAATAGATATTATTTTGCACCATGAATTGATTCATCATAAACATCATGATCTGTTATGGAAAGCAATCTTTATGATGGTCCATATTACTTATTGGTTTCATCCAGGAATGAAAGATTTGATAAGACAGTTAGACCAATGGGGAGAAGCATATTGTGATAGAACAGCTAGCTATTATATAGAAAGCATGAAGACTTATTTCAACGTGATCATAGATATAGCAACGGAAGAAAAGGAATGTAATACATATTGCATGGGATTATGCGAAAATAGTGAACTTTTGGTTCTTCGAATGAAAAGAATGCAGTCTTATTTAAATCAAAAGCCATTAAAAAGGATAACAGCAGTTAGTTTGATATTGATCATATTGGGTATAAGTTCGATAACTGTGGCTGCATCTACGATTGGATTTGCAAAAGGATATGTTTATGTTGCAGATCAGACAATGGATGAGGAATCAGTAATAGAAACAGAGAAAGTTATAGATTATAAAATAGACAGAAAAGAGAAAATACGGAGTCAAAAAAGAGAAGGAATAGAAGTGATAAAACAAGGAGCTATAATTCCAGATGTTAATGATGCGGGAATTCTTGATTTAAAACTTAAGGCAAAAGAAAGAATTGAAACGAAAAAGAAATATATAGATAAAAAGAAAGGGAAAGAAATCGAAATTTCAGTTAGCACAGGGTTAGAAGAGGATCATGTTAGTAAGAAAATAGCAATAGGAATTATTGAACCAAATGGAAAGGAAAGATATATTGAAGAAGGAAGAAATTTATGGCATGGTTTTAAAATAAACAAAAGTGGAGATTACGTAATTTTTATTGAAAATTATGGAGAAAAGGATGTGGATATTTCAGGTTATTGTTCAGTTAATCCATATATAACGAAAGAGGAGGATAAGAAATTTGAAGAAAGTAATAATTAGCATATGTATAATGGTGAGTTTAATGGGGGTTTTTGTAAATGTAAATGCATCAGAAGATCAGGAAATGATAACTTCAAACCAGGTGTTGGAAGATGGATTTCTAGAAGAAACTGAAGAAGAAGAATTTTTAAATTTTTCAACAAAAGTAAATGTGGATTGGACTGTGAAACCTCAAATACTTAAAAGATCGAAAGGTTTTACAAAAAAAGCAGGTAGTATAATCTATATTAATTTAAAAATTTTTCCACATAAAAAAGTTCGAATTGGAGTAATCAAAGGTGGAAAAGTTAAGAAGTATTATGAAGTTACTACAGGGTTGGAAAAAGAAATACCAGTAAAAGACACAGATACATATAGTGTTTTTGTACAAAATATGACAAATTCAACGATTAATGCTAAGGGGAGCTATATTAAGTAATGTATAAAATAAGTAGAAGGAGGTGATGTCATATGAACAATTAAAAAATCCATGTAATACAAAAGACGGGAATCTTCAACAATCTGTATAATATACAGATACACGTATCACATGGATTCTTATATTATAGCAAAATACATCAGAAAATCAAGATTTTACTACAGTATAGGAGGAAACACATGAGAAAGTTTAGAAAATACACAGCCACAGCATTAGTAGCAATGATGGTGGCAGGGATGACAATGTCTGGATATCAGCCAGCAGATGTTTCGGCAAGTCAGGAAAGCGAATATATCATTGTAACAAAAGATAAAAAATCTATGAAAACAGTAGAAAGCAAATACAATACAATGATAGATACTCAAGAACAAAATACAGATTTTCTAAAAGATGAGAATGTATTAGTATCAAAAATGACAGCAAAAGAAGCTGATATCGTAAACAAAGATCAGAAAGTTGTATCTGTAGAAAAGAACACAATGGTCAATGCATCGGAAACAGAAAGTACAACAGCAGCAAAAGAAGATCAGGGAACAGACAGTCAATGGAATCTGAAAAGTATTCATGTAGATAAAGCAAAGGATACGGCAACAGATGAAAAGGTAAAAGTAGCATTATTGGATTCAGGAATTGATTATCAAGAAGGATTAAATGTAAAAGAAAGAGTCAATTTAATAGAAGATGATAATGAATTTTCTCCAATGTTTGAAGACAGTTCCAATCATGGAACATCCATTGCAAGCTTAATTGTCAGTAATAATGGAAAAGTAAAAGGAATCAATAAAAATGTTGAATTATATTCAGCAAGGATTCTGGATGAAAATAAACAGGCACCAATCAGCAGAGTTGTAGAAGGAATTTATTGGGCCATTGATAAGAAAGTAAATATTATCAGCATCAGTTTTGGAACAAATCAATATTCAGAAGCCTTAAAACAGGCAATTGATGAAGCCAATGCAAAAGGAATCTTAGTAATCGCAGCAGCAGGAAATCAAGGAGAGAATGGAACAGATAATGTTGAATATCCAGCAGCATTTGAAAATGTTGTAGCAGTAGGTTCTGTAGATTCTAAAGCTGAAGTAAGTGGTTTCAGTTCTACAGGAAAGGAAGTTGACGTAGTAGCACCAGGAGAAGCAGTAAGAGCAACGGGTGCATTTGGTGAAACAATGGTTACATCTGGAACAAGTATGGCAGTTCCGCATGTTGTTGGTGCAGCAAGTCTTCTGTGGCAGAAAGATACAAGTAAATCAAAAGATTTTATCAAAAATCTATTAGAAGAAAGTGCAAGAAATTTAGGAGACAAAGAATCCTATGGAAATGGACTGATCGACTATGAATATGCAGAGAAGCAATACACAAAAGCAGAAGAACAATATGAGCAGGGACAGGATATTGAACTAAAGGATAATACAAAAACAATTAAAACTTATAATAATTCCTCTGATGAGAATAAAGTTTCTGGAACATGGTCAGCAAAAGGACATCAGGAATATTTAACAGAGAATAATGTAAATATACCAGCAATGAAAGATGGAGCAGTGTATCCAGATAAAGATGATTCAGGTGTTCCAGGAATGACAGAAAATCCAGATTTTCATGGGTTATATGAGAGAAGACATTCAGGAAATGAGGAAGTAAATTATCTGGCAAGCTATCGTTTTATGATCAAAATAGGAAACGAATACGGAAAAGGAAAAACATATACATCTGTATCGAAAGCAGATATTCCCGGATTAACAGATACAAGTTATTCAAGAATCCGTTCAATGATGGCGAATCTACAAAAGAAGAGCTTTTTCAAAAATTATAGCAATGCAAATAAAAAAGCGTTTGTATTTGGAGTGGCAATGCATACTTCAACAGATACTTTTGCACATTCAACCTATCGTTATTACAATGGAACATGGTACAGTATAACGCATGCAATTAACGAAAAAAAAGGTCAGTATAAGAAAAATGAGGCAGACAATTCTAAGTTTGTACCAGAAAGATTTGATATGGCATATCGTGCAGAGAGAAATACATTATATCGTTATCAGGGAAAAAGATCTGATGTTGCAGTATGTCATGATTTCCATGCAGCAAATGATCCAGATAAATATTATCCATCAAATCCTGCGTTCAAAGTAAAACGAATTTCCAAATATGGAACACAGGTACATTTATCAGATGCTAATGTGATTGCACATTTTGCAACAATTAACTATAACTAAACCAATAAGGAGGTTGGTCATTATGAAACAAAAAAGATTTTACAGCTATGCACTTGCAACGAGTCTTTTGATTAGTTCATTCGGAGGCTTAGTGAATGTATCTGCAGCAACCCATCAGGATGCAGAAGAAGTTAAGGCACAAGAACATGTCAGCATCATGAAAATGGATGCATCAGCAAGTGATTTGTTCAAATTTTCAACAAAATCACAAAGTAAATGGATTCCAGTTTATCCACAGGCAGATGGTATTTTAGAAATTGGTGCAAATGTATCTGTATATGATAAGGATAAAAAGGCAGTAGCGACAATTCTTGATACAGAAGATCAACAAGTATTTGTACCAAATGTAAAGAAGGGAGAAGTATATTATCTAAAACTGGCAGATCAGATAAAAGATGAATTTGTAGCAACAATTTGTGTAAAAAAAGATAATGTGACACCACTTCAGACAAATATATTATATACACAGTCAGGGCAGGATAAAAATATTTATCAAGAATTCAAAACGGATAAGAGAAGCAGCCAAAGCATTTATCTCAAACCATCTAATTACAGTAATAAAAATGTTACATTCTACCTTCAAAAAAAGGAAAAAGGTGTATGGAAAACAATTACAAATAGGATGATAGCGGTTGCAAATGATCATAAAAGGGTAACCTTTGATACAGGACTAAAAAAAGGAGAATATCGTTTAGTATCCAATGCTGCAACAGGTCAGATTTATCAGATTGCACTTCAGAATCAGCCAGTCAGCAACAAATATCAGACAAAGAAAGCAAAAGCACAAACAATTAAAAAAGGAAAAACAGTACGGAATATTTATACAACATCAGAGAAAGCAGCCCGCTGGTATAAAGTAAAAGCAACAAAGAAGCAGAGCATAAAAATCAGTACAAATAATAATTCTGGTAAATTAGAAGTAAGCATTTACAAAAAAGGAAGAAAAAAAGTGCTGAAAAAACTTTCATTCAAAGGAGAGCAATCCAAGACATATCGTGTAAAGAAAGGTACCTATTACGTCAAAACTGCAAAATCAGGTGCGAAGATGAATGGAGAATACACGATCAGATGTAAATAGCCAATAATAACAAAGGTACATGGAAAAAGAAAGATGTCAATCAATTCATTTGTTACCTCCTTGCAATTAATTTCTTACTTAATTACAAGGGCCGCTTTCGCAATCTTATTTTCATTCAATTTATAGCATCTTAACTTAATGACATTGGTATCCGAACATATCTCTTTCGTTTAGAAGAAAAAGGATATCTCAAAGTAGAAGTAAGAAAAAGAAGAGCATATATTAATGTAATCATCGACAAAAAGGAAAAAGGAGGGTAATGCAAATGAAAAAAAGATTATTATGCTTTACCATGTTACTGACAGTAACGATCAGTGCAATCACATTCACAAACAATGTGAAAGCAGCAACCAAATGGAACACAAGTAAATCAGTCACGAAAGAAGAAAACGGTATCAAGTATTCTGCATATTTGACAGAAGATGGCAAAGAAAGCTGGATCTATCAGATTAAATTAAGCAAAAAGATTACAAAATTAACGTTGCCAAAAGAAATCGATCAGGCAAAACTTACCAGAGTAGGATTTGGAGAAGAATTATATGGGGAAGGACATGATTCATATATAAATATTTTTGGAGATACGATCGAACCATGGCATGGATGCTACGGAACATTGTCATATAATGACAAGAATAAAAGAACGATTCAAGAAATTGTATTTCCCAATACCGTGAATCAGATAGAAGCAGCTTCATTTACTGGAATGACAAAGCTTAGGGAACTTAAGATGCCAGAGCAGATTACAAAGGTACCATCTTATGCATTTGCAAAATGTACGGTACTTAGTAAGGTTACATTTTCAAAGAACATGCAGTCAATTGCAAGCAGTGCATTTTTACACAGTAATCAAGTGAAAACATTCAGTTGTCCAAAAGCCAATAAAACATTTGCAGTGAAAAAAGGAATGTTGATGACAAAATCAGGAAAAACATTAGTGCTTGTACCAAACAAGATGAAAAAAGTCACAATCCCTACAAGTGTGAAAACAATTAAAGCAAAGACATTTAATGGTTCACAGGCAACAAGCATTGTAATTCCAAAGTCTGTAAAGAAGATTGAAGCAAAAGCATTATCTAGCAAAAAGGTTACAAAAGTAAGCTTAAGCAGCAAAAATAAGATTTACAAGATGGCAAATAACTGCATCTATCGGAAGTCCGATGGGTTATTAGTTGGAGTAATTGCAAAAACAAAGAAGGTTAGCATTCCATCCAAAGTAAAAGTGATTGATGATACAGTTTCTGTGATGGGAAAGATTGGCACGAAGAATCAGGTACATATTCCAAAATCCGTAAATAAGGTAGTGGAACGCTGGATGTTTTATGGAGACGCAACGGTGTACTTCCACGGAATGAAACCGCCAGTGATCGTTAGTGAATATAATGGCAATGAATTTACAGCACTGCCAATCTTTAATAAAGTCTATGTGCCAAAGAAAGCAAAGAACACCTATATCAAATGGGCAAAAGACAGAGATGGTTTGACATGGCATGATCTGCATACATTTTAACAAACATAAGAAAACAATAATAGCAAAGAGATACATGGGAAAAAAGATGCCAAAACTACAATGGCATCTTTTTTTTGATCATTAAGAAAAAAGAGATGTAAGTGGCTTGCATTATTAGGATATAAATTGGAAGATTTACTGGAGATATAAAAGATGTTATAATATTTCCAAGACATAAGATTCCATTTAATGTAGAAAATCAGGAGGCAGCAGGATATGAAATACAATATTCCAGAAAGAGTTTTAAAGGACATTTCTGCATTTGCAAAAAAATATTCAATCAATAAAGTAATTTTATTTGGATCGAGAGCAAGAGGCGACAATACAGAGAGAAGTGATATTGATATTGCTGTATATGGCGGAGATTTTGACTCTTTTTATTGGGATATTAAAGAAAAAGTACATTCTCTTTTAAGTTTTGATGTGGTAGAAGCAGATAAGCCAATTTCAGAGGAATTAAAACAAGAAATAGAAAAGGATGGTGTGATAATATATGAAAAAGCTTGAGAACTTTTCGAATTGTCTTGAAGTGTTAAAAAGTGCAGATTTTGAAATGGCAGATAATAATGATATTTACAGAACAGGCGTAATCGGACAATTTAATTTGACATTTGAGCTTGCATGGAAGGCATTACAAGAGATATTAAAAATGCACGGAGCAGACGGAGCGGCAACTGGGTCACCAAGAGAGATTTTACAGTTAGGATATAAACTTGGTTTTGTAGATGATGCAGCGGTATGGCTATTGATGTTAAAAAAAAGAAATACATCTGTTCATATATATAATGAGCAAGAAGTTGATGAGATGATATTATTGATCCGTGATAGTTTCATTCCAGCATTTGTTGGGCTTGAAAAGACGTTAAGAAGCAAATTAGAAGAAGTAAAAAATGATTGGGAATAAATTTTACTGAGATGGAAAAAAAAGATGCCAAAACTACAATGGCATCTTTTTTTACCTAATCATCAATTCCAAATTTATTTTCCAAGGCATCTTCTAAAAGATCAAGCTGATCTTCTAATTTTTCTATTGTCGTTTCTCTGGATTTATAAACTTTGAAGCTTAGTTTACCGCTTTCATAAGCATGCTCAAATTCATCATCCAGATGATCAAGTTCATCATCAACCACATCAAGTTCCTTTTTCAAAGTGTAAAAACGTTTTTCGTTGACAGATGCATTGGAAGAAGATGCAGCATTATTTACTTTTTTAGTGAGTTTTTTGATTCTTTTTTTATAAGCTGAAAAATCATAAGAATCATTCTTGGCATCTGAATCAGAGGTAGAAGAATCAGTGGTATTTTCTGTAGTGGAAGTTGTTGTTGCAATTTCCTGTGTTGTGGTAGCCTCGGCAGAATCTTTCTTTGAAGGACGGCATCCTGCAAAAGCAAAAATGATAGAACATGTGAAGAATAAATATAATATTTTTTTCATTGTAAACTCCTTTCTTTGGTTGGGATAGATTTCCTTTTGTTATAAATAGCATAACCAATAAACATTAAAATAACATTAAAAATAGGTGCTGGATTCAAAAAACAGATTGTATTATAATAAAGGCATTATGAGAATATTAGTTGTTGAAGATGAAAAAGATTTAAGAAATATTATAAAGAAACGTCTGGTAAGAGAGCATTATAGTGTGGATGTCTGTGGAGATGGAGAAGAAGCGCTAGATTATATGGAGATGACATCGTATGATGGAGTTCTTCTCGACATCATGCTTCCTGGGAAGGATGGTTTTGCGGTTTTAAAGGAAGTCAGGCAGATGGGAAATGATACACCAATTCTCTTACTGACTGCAAGGGATGGCATTGAGGACCGGGTAAAGGGGCTTGACCTAGGGGCCGATGATTATCTGATCAAGCCGTTCGCGTTTGAAGAGTTACTCGCAAGAATCCGCGTGATGATGCGGAGAAAACCCCAATTTGTAACGAATCAGTTAAAGATTGCAGATCTTACTCTGGATCGGGATACAAGAATTGTGACAAGAGCTGGAAAAGAGATCAGTTTGTCATCAAAAGAATTTATGGTGTTAGAATGTCTGATGCGGAATCAGAATATCGTGATGACGAGGCAGCAGATTGAACAAAATGCATGGAATTATGACTATGAGGGAGGATCGAATGTTATTGATGTATATATAAGATATCTCCGAAAGAAAATTGATGCAGGATATGAGAAAAAACTGATCCATACGGTACGCGGAACAGGCTATGTGATGAGGGAAGAATGATGAAGCAGATGACGATCAAGAAAAAGGTCACATTATGGTATACAGGGATCATTGCACTTATTTTAGGAATGGTTCTTGTCTTTATGTTTTACTTTGTCGACAAAGTCGGGATTTCAGCGACAGAAGAAGAAGTCAGTGCGGCAGTGACTGGATTTTCTGCGAACTTTCAATTTCAGGATGGAACCTACTATCTATCAGAAGATACTCAGTTTTATCAGGATGGAGTCATGTTTTGTGTCTATGATGACAACGGGAAATTATTATATGGCACAATGCCAGAGAAATTTCCGAAGCAGACGATCTTAAAATCTCATACACCGAGAGTCATTACATCCGGCAGCAGCAAATGGATGGTATATGACAGTGTGCATACCTATGGAAAGAATAAGGCTATATGGATCAGAGGGATCACATCCATTCATGCGATCGAAGTATTTATGACAACATCTCAGAAAATGATGATCGTCTTATATCCCGTGTTCATTTTATTGATAGCAATGACAGGATATTTTATGCTGAAACGTGCATTAAAGCAGGTGGATCTGATCTGTGATCAGGTAGAGAATATCAGTTATGGAAAGGATCTTACCAAAAGGCTTCCATTGCCAAAAGTAAGAGATGAATTGTATGAATTATCTCATAAATTTAATCAAATGTTCGAAAGACTGGAAGAATCCTTTGAAAAAGAACAGCAGTTTACAGCAGATGTATCCCATGAACTTCGAACTCCAGTGACCGTGATCATTTCTCAATGCGAATATTTGATCGAAGATCCAGTATTAGAGGAAGAGGAAAAAGAAGAGATCATGATCATTTTAAGACAGGCAAGACGCATGTCGAAATTGATCAATGAGATGTTAATGATCGCAAGAGGTGAGATGAACGAATCTTATGATATGGAAGAAGTTGATCTCATACTATTGACAGAAGTTATCGTAGAAGAATTGCGCGAGCAGGCAGAGAAAAAGAAGATTCAGATATCTGTTTCCAGTGATCGAGATGTAAAGATGATGGGAAATCATACATTATTATTGCGAATGATGGTGAATCTTGTTCAGAATGCGATCAGCTATGGAAAGGAACATGGTCATATTGATATTCTATGGAAAGAACAAGGAGATATGATCATAGGAGAAGTAAAGGATGATGGGATAGGGATCGCTCAGGAAGATATTCCTAAGATCTGGGATCGTTTTTACCGGGTAGATAAAAGCCGTTCCAGAGAGAATGGAGGAACTGGACTTGGTCTTTCGATGGTTCACTTTATCGTGGCAGTTCATGGTGGGCAAATACATGTGGAAAGCAAAAATGGAGAAGGAACAAGTTTTATATTTCAGTTTCCAAAAATATTAGAAAGTAGAAAAGGATAGATACCAAAGTTAATAAGGCATCTATCCTTTTTACAATCACAATAAATTACTGAATATGTTTCAACCCTTCACAAATGCTATCAAGTACAAAATCATCTCCAAGTGAAGTGTCCAGTGTCAGATGGTAGTTTCTGGATAATCCCCATGGTTGATGCGTATAATAATGATAGTTATCAGAACGCTTGCGGTTCATCTGGATTGCTTTCGTCAGTGCCGCATCATGAGATAAGTTTTCCGTTCTCATAATTCGTTTCACACGATACTCGGCAGGTGCATGTAAGAAGATTCGCATGCAATGAGGGCGGTTTCTTAAGATATAATCCGCACAACGACCGATCACAACACAATTTCCTTTTGAAGCAAGCTCATTGATTACTTTAGATTCTGCCGCAAAGATATTATCTTTTGGAGCTGGGTTTTGTGGTGCGTGAGAATATACCTGATTGATAAGGTCATAAAGCAGGGAACTACGCATCTGTTCATCATTATTCTTGATGAATTCAGGATCATAACCAGTAGAACCTGCAGTCATCTGAATTATCTCATTGTCATAAAAATCAAATCCAAGACGTTTTGCAAGAGCTTCTCCAAGGTCATGTCCACCGCTTCCATATTCACGAGCGATTGTAATGACAATAGGAGTGTCTGTTGAATCTGTGTCAGTGTCTAAATCTGTGTTAGTGTCTGAATCTGGGAACAGCATTGGCTCCACAAAAGATAAGAAACGTCCAAATAAACGTGCAATAAATCCAACAAGTAAAGCGGCAATAACTGTACCTTCACGTACACCGTCTAACTTACCTGCGAATACGAAGGAAAGAACTCCGGCAATTACAGTCATAGATACGTCAAAACAGATTTTTGTGACACCAAATTCTGTATGCCATGTCATTACAATGGCACGTACAAAAGATTCCCCAGGAAGCATGGCAACATTGGCAAGGACTTCTGTATACACACCAAATCCAAGGATCAGACATCCGATCAGCAGATAAATGATCTTCATCAAATAAAAGGACGGATTTACAAATCCAAGAAGGATCATAGACCAGTCAATAAAATATCCGAATAAGATAGAGATTGGAATCTGTAACACGTGTTCCAGTTTAAAATTCTTTCGTAAGATCAACAGCTGTAAAAAGATCAGTAACAGGCTGAAGAAAATGGTGAAATTTCCAAGTGTAAATGGGAAATTAAGGCTCAGTACATAAGGAATGGAAGAAATTGGTGATGTACCAAGACTTGCTTTTGTGATCAGGGCAACTCCGAGAGAGTTAATATAAAGCCCAATAAAAAAGATGATATAACGTTTTAGTTTTTCCATGATGTGATTTACTCCTCTTTTGTAGTATTTTTATATAGTTTTTCAAAGATCTTTAGAAATTGTTCTTTTTCTGCATTAGAAATCCCAGAAAAAACTTCTTGTTCAAGAGATAAGAAAGCTTTTTCAATCGATTCAGACAGTTCCATTCCATAATCTGTCAAGAAAATATGAAAGGATCGGCGATTTCCGTTCAAATTTTTACGCTCGATCATATGCTGTTTTTCCATTCGATTTAAAATAGAAGTCAAAGAAGCAGGTTCGATATGACAAGCATGGGCAATGTCTTTTTGACTGGCACCATTATGATATCGAAGATGGTCTAAGACCTTTGGCTGGCCGGTTGAGAGACCAAGTGGCTTTAAGACAGCCATGATTTTCTTCTGAAGGCTTAAATGATTGGACATCAGAAGATAATGATAAGATGATTCATACATAGATGATGCTCCTTTTATGATTAGGAAACTAATAGTTAGAATTCTAACTATTGAAACAGCCATTATTATAAGACAAAACAAACCAACATGTCAAGAGTATTTCTTTCAAAAATCATAAGACAAGCGGCGAAAAATCAAGTATAATAAACCACGGACAGAAAAGATAAGGAAGGGAAGAACCATGACATTAACACAATTAAGATATATTATAGCGATCGCAGATACAGGATCTATGAATGAGGCGGCAAAAAGCCTGTTTATCTCACAGCCAAGTCTTTCTCTTGCAGTCAAAGAATTAGAAAAAGAGATTGGAACAAGACTCTTTAAGAGAAGCAATCGAGGAGTATCAGTCACACAAGAAGGGATGGAATTCTTAAGTTATGCAAGACAGGTCGTTGAACAGTATCAGCTTATGGAATCTCGCTATATTGAGAAGAAAAATATCAAGAAGAAATTCGGAGTTTCCATGCAGCATTATACATTTGCAGTGAATGCTTTTGTGGAGATGGTCAAACAGTTTGGTATGGATGAATACGAATTTGCAGTCAGAGAGACAAAGACATACGAAGTGATCAAAGATGTCAAAGATTTTCATAGTGAGATCGGGATCCTTTATTTAAATGAATTTAATAAGAAGGTATTAAGCAAGATGCTGCAGGAATCAGGGCTTGAATTCCATCCATTATTGGAATGTGGAATTTACGTTTATATGTGGAAAGGGCATCCTCTGGCAGATAAAGAAGAGATTACGATCGAAGAGCTGGAAGAATATCCATGCCTGTCATTTGAACAGGGGGAATATAACTCCTTTTATTTTGCAGAGGAAGTATTAAGTACCTATGAATATAAACGTCTGATCAAAGCAAATGACAGAGCTACTATGTTAAATCTCATGGTTGGGTTAAATGGATATACATTATGTTCAGGAATTATCTGTGAAAGCTTAAATGGTGATGATTACTGTGCTGTGAAACTAAAATCGGATGAGCTCATGACGATTGGCTATATCAAGCGAAAAGGAGTCGCGATCAGCCCATTAGGAGAGAAGTACTTAGAGGAGATCAAAAAGTATAAAGCTATGGGTGATGAGTCTGGATATAAAGATATCCTGTTTTAGAACTTTGTCTATTTCTGACTGGCTGTTATAGGCAGAGACTATAACTGGATGTTGACTTTTCATATTGGACAAGTAGGAAATCTAATGGTAAGATAAGTTTGTAATCAAGAAAGACAACATACAAAATTCAAAATAAAAGTCAACAAAGGAGATAGAAATTATGAGTAAAGAAAGAAATTATAAGTTTGAAACATTACAGTTACACGTAGGACAGGAACAGCCAGATCCAGTGACAGATGCAAGAGCAGTACCTATTTATCAGACATCATCTTATGTATTCAGAAACTGCGATCATGCAGCAGCCCGTTTCGGACTTGCAGATGCAGGTAACATCTACGGAAGATTAACAAACCCAACAGAAGACGTCTTTGAACAGAGAATCGCAGCACTAGAAGGTGGAGTTGCAGCATTAGCAGTAGCATCTGGAGCAGCAGCGATCACATATGCGATTGAAAATATTACAAAAGCAGGAGATCACGTAGTTGCAGCGAAAAACATTTACGGTGGAACATACAACTTCTTAGAGCATACATTACCAGATTACGGAATCGAAACAACATTCGTAGACATTTTCAATGAAGATGAAGTAAGAGCAGCAATCCAAGATAACACAAAATTATTATTCATCGAAACATTAGGAAATCCAAACTCAGACGTTGTAGACATTGAGAAAGCAGCAGCGATCGCTCATGAACACAACATTCCACTGATCGTAGATAATACATTTGCAACACCATACCTTGTAAGACCAATCGAATATGGAGCAGACATCGTAGTACATTCAGCAACAAAATTCATCGGTGGTCACGGAACAACAATCGGTGGTGTCATCATTGACGGTGGTAAATTCGACTGGGAAGCATCAGGAAAATTCCCATCATTAGTAGAACCAAACCCAAGCTACCATGGAGTAAGCTTTACAAAAGACGTTGGAGCAGCTGCATTCGTCACAAAGATCAGAGCATTATTACTTCGTGATACAGGAGCTACATTATCTCCAGTCCATGCATTCATCTTCTTACAGGGATTAGAAACATTATCCTTAAGAGTAGAGCGTCATGTACAGAATGCATTAAAAGTTGTAGAATACCTGAAAAACCATCCAGCAGTAGAAAAAGTAAACCATCCATCAGTATCTGACGATCCTGAGCAGCAGGAATTATACAAAAAATACTTCCCTAACGGTGGTGGATCTATCTTCACATTCGAGATCAAAGGTGATGCGCAGAAAGCAAAAGACTTTATCGATCACTTAGAGTTATTCTCACTGCTTGCAAACGTAGCAGACGTGAAATCCTTAGTCATCCATCCAGCATCTACAACACATTCTCAGATGACTGAAGAAGAATTATTAGGATCAGGAATCAAACCTAACACAATCCGTCTGTCAATCGGTACAGAAAATATCGATGATATCATCGAAGATTTAGAGGAAGCTTTTAAAGCAGTACAGTAGGCTAGATTTTTCTTGCGAAACATAAAAACTAAAACATAAATGTCAATTTTCCTAAAAAAATAATAATATAATCTCGACCTTAAAACGAAAATGCCCGGATAAGTGTAGGATAAGCTTGTCCGGGCGTTTTTTTATTAAATGGAATTTACAGCAACCATTTCGATAAGTGTACTATATATTCTATACATATTTTCACCTCCATTATAATTTCCGCAAAAGATTCTCCTTAATTTTTCTGATATCATCTTAACAAACAAAAGAAACGAACAAGTCGATGTTTTTCTTTCATGTTTCTTAAGATATAATGATGAGAGTATCAAAAACAACAAAAATCCCTGAAGACGATCAATTCTTCAGGAATTTTTGCAACTTTATATTTATTTTTAAGGTAGAAGATAGCAAGTTAAAATTAAAACTGCTTTATTTATTATATATTTTGCTAGGTTATATCTTACAGATATTCATGATCTGCAAGTACATTTAAGATGTTATGTCCTTCCTGAACACCATCAATGATTCTTCTAGCACGTACGCTGTCACCGATATTGATGATCTCAACGTTAGTATCAGCGAATGCTTCACGGATTTCATCAAGAACAGGAGCGTTTGCTCTCATTCCTAAGCATACGAATCCATAATCGAAAGGAAGATCTTTTTCTTCTCCATTAGCTTTTACTGTGAATGCATCAGCTTTTACTTCGCAAAGAGCTGTTTCAGTCATCTGGTTTACATTGTGTTCTCTCATTAATGTGTTTGTTCCACATTTAGATACTGGGTCTAAGTCTTTACCAATCTGAGGCATCATTTCTACGATGCTTACCTGCGCACCTTTTGGAGCGAAGTATTCAACAACGTCAAGACCTACAGCTCCACCACCAACGACAACGACTTTCTTACCTGTGCAGTCTTCTGGATAATCAGCTAAGTGGTTGATCATTCCTGTGATAGAAGCTACTTTAGATCCTTCTTTGTCGATGTGGTCATGTAATCCTTTGATTGGTGGAAGTAAAGGATTAGAACCTGTTGAGTTTACGATGATGTTTGGATGCAGTGCTTTAATTAATGGCAGAGTTGCTTCCTGTCCTTTGAAGATAAACAGGTTTGTTAATTTAGAAGCACGGTGTACAAGGTAGTCAGGGAAGTCTCTTAAACGTTTCTTATCTGGAATCTTAGAGATTTCAACAGCTAATCCACCAAGGTGATCATTCTTTTCGAATAAGAATGTAGTACATCCAACTTCAGCAGCTGTACAAGCAGCTTCAAGACCAGCAGTACCACCACCGATAACAACAACGTTACAAGGTTTATTTACTTTTTTCTTTTTATAATCAAATCCAGAGTTTACAGTAGGGTTTACTGTACAACGGATTGGACGGTTAACTCCGATACGGTTTCCAGCACATCCGATGTTACAAGAAATACATTTTCTGATGTCATCTTCATGTCCTGTAGCAACTTTTTTCACCCAGTGAGGATCAGCAATCAGTCCACGACCCATACCGATGATATCAGCATCTCCACGCTCTAAGATATCGTCAGCGACACGAGGATCACGGATGTTACCCATAGTTACACAAGGTTTGTTGTATTTTTCTCTGACAGCTTTTGCCATGTAAGATCTCCAACCATCTTTTAAGTAGTTGGCATCGATCTGGAACTGAAGAGAACCATTTAATCCAGCAGATACGTCAAATGCATCAACTTCTTCCTGGAAGTAAGAAAGTAACTCTAAAGTATCTTCTAATGTGTTTCCACCTTCCATCAGTTCATCAGCACTGATACGAACGAAGATAGGGAACATAGGTCCAACCTGTTTACGAACTTCTTCAACAACTAATTTTGTGAAGCGGGCACGGTTTTCTGGACATCCACCGAATTCATCTGTACGTTTGTTTGTTGTAGGAGACATAAACTGACTTAATAAGTAAGAATGTCCTGCATGGATCTCAACGCAGTCAAATCCACAAGCCTGTGCACGAGCAGCAGCTTCTCCGTATTTTTTAACGATCTCATAAATTTCTTCTACTTTCAGAGGACGAGGAATTTCTCCACCTGCTTTTGATGGGATATCAGATGCAGATACTGGCTGCATGTTTGTTCTCTTAGACTGAGCAGAAGCACCAGCGTGGTTTAACTGAACACCAACGCAAGCTCCGTGAGCGTGTAATGTTTCACATAATTTGAAGAAACGAGGCATATAGTTGTCATGATCGATACGGATCTGAGTTGTTCCGTTAGATCCAAGTGGTGAATCAACACTTGCGTTTTCAACCATGATCAGACCAACGCCACCTTTTGCTCTTTCTGTATAGTAATCAATGTGTAAGAAACTCATTTCTCCTGTCTGTTCACCGTAGTTAGTTCCCATTGGTGTCATCATGATGCGGTTTCTCATTGTCATGTTCTTAATTGTTAATGGTGTGAAAATGTTTTTATAGTTGCTTTTCATTAGAATTGAACCTCCAAAAAATTAAATCCAAAAAATCAAAAAATTAAATTCCATATAATCCGAGGTTGTTAGAATCATAAAAATTGGGTGAATGATTTATGATGGCTTTAGTATAACATACGGTTAATTATTTAACAAATAAATCTTTTTTGAAGAATCAATAAAAAATATCTATTGTTTCTTTTGTGAATTCAATAAATTTACGAACAGCAGGGATCATCGGCATATTTTTAAGATAAGCCATATAAACAGTGTGGTAAGGTTTTACATTACTAAGATGTAGGATTTCCACATCATATGCCTGTAATGATTCTACATGTGCAACAAAACCAATCCCAAAATCTTCTGCAACAAGGGAAGCGATGGCATTTTCATCCGAAGATTCAAAAGCGATAGACGGTTTGATATGGTTTTGTTTGTAAATAGAATTAGTAAAACGTCCAAGACCAGAAGTCTTATCATAACCAATGACTGGATAATCCAGCAGATCCTCTAAAACGAGTTTCTTCTTATATTTTAAAGGATGCTCTGGCGGGGTAATGATCACCATTTCCTGATTAACAACCGGAACAAACTCAATTTCCGGTTCATCGGCAACGAGAGAACCAAAAACGACATCATATTTTTCATTTTTCAGATCCGCAATTAGATTTTTTGTGATCTCCTGACTTAGAGAAAACGTGATCTCATGATTTTCCTGCTGATTTAAGAAACTTCGTACAAGTCTTGGAATATAACTTTTGGCAAGTGGAAATACATATCCGATATCAATGTGCCCGCTGGAACTGCCAGCTAAGGATTTCATTTTATTTTCAGCAATTTTGATTTCATCTATAATACGATTGACATGTTCCAAAAAGATAGAGCCGTATTTGGTAAGTTCGATATTGCGTCCGTTTTTCTGAAATAAAGAAACACCTAATTCTTCTTCAAGATTAGCGATCGAACGGCTTAAACTAGGTTGAGAGATATTTAATTCTTTGGCTGCCTGGTGATAATGTTGTAATTGTGCAACTTTTTGAAAATAGTACAGTTGATTTAAATTCATACATACCTTCCTTATTATAATAATTAATGGTTAAGTTCATTATAACATGATTGATAGCTCAAAGCTATCAAAAAACACTAAAAGATATATTGGAAGTATCAATTAATATGGCATATAATATAGCCATAAGGTTGTTAAAAAATTAACTTTTAGGTGAATGAAACTAATAACAAGCATATTATTTAAGGAGTAAAAATTATGGCAGAGAGAATCACAGGACATACTGAATTAATCGGATTAATGGCTTATCCAATCAGACATTCAAGCTCACCTGCAATGCACAATGAAGCATTTGCAACATTAGGACTTGACTATGCATACTTAGCATTCGAAGTTGACAATAGCACATTAGAGGATGCAGTCAAAGGGCTTCGTGCTTTAAAGATGGTTGGATCTAACGTATCAATGCCGAACAAAACAGTTGTAGGACAGTACTTAGATGAGTTATCTCCAGCAGCTAAAATGGCAGGAGCTGTTAACACAATCGTAAATGACAACGGAAAACTGATCGGACATATCACAGACGGTATCGGATACATGCAGTCATTAAAAGACAACGATATCGACGTGATCGGTAAAAAAATGACAATCGCTGGTGCTGGTGGAGCTGCGACAGCAATCGAGATCCAGGCTGCATTAGACGGTGTCAAAGAAATGTCAATCTTCAACATCAAAGATAAATTCTGGGCTAACGCTGAAGAAACAGTAAAGAAAATCCGTGAAAACACAGATTGTATCGTAAATCTTTACGATCTTGATGACAAAGATAAATTAAGAGAAGAAATCGCAGACAGCTACTTATTCGCACAGGCAACTGGTGTAGGAATGAAACCATTAGAAGGACAGTCTGTTGTTCCTGATGAAACATTCTTCCGTCCAGACCTGATCGTAACAGATACAGTTTACGCTCCAAGAGAGACAGAAACATTAAGATTAGCTAAGAAAGCTGGATGTAAGACAATGAACGGTCTTGGAATGATGTTATTCCAGGGAGATGCTGCTTTCCACTTATGGACAGGAAAACATATGCCTATCGACCATATGAAAGAAGTATTAGATATCAAATATGACTAGGATCAGTCGTAACCATATAGCAAACGAGAGGAATTATAAAAATGGATAAAAAATACATACCAAGTGCCTTAGTTCTTTATTTGAACTATTTCATTCACGGAATTGGGTGCTCAATCTTAAGTCAGCAGGTAGTAAAAGAAATGCTAGCAAGCCAGTGGGGATTAAAAGACGTTATGGCAGTAACTTCCATCGCAGCAGCATTAGGACTGGGACGTTTAATCTCCCTTCCATTTGCAGGACCTTTATCTGACAAATTAGGACGTCGTTTATCAGTGATCATTGGATGTGCTTCATACGTTATCTTCTTAGTAGGAATCGCATTCTCACCAAACACAACAATTGCTTATATCGCAGCAGTTCTTGGTGGTATCGCTAACTCATTCTTAGATACAGCAACATACCCAGCTGTAACTGAAATTATTTACAAATATACAGGTATTGCAACAATGGGAATCAAATTTTTCATTTCCGTTGCACAGTTATTAATGCCTTTCTTCTTAGGTGTTGTAGCAGGAACAAGCATGTCATACTTAATGCTTCCAGTCGTAGCAGGTGTATGCATCGGTATCCTTGGAATCTTAGCAATCTTTGCACCATTCCCAGCGGCATCTGAAAGTGGTAAATCAGAATCTTTCATCAGCAACTTAAAGAATGCGCATTTTTCTATCGAGAGTATTGCATTAATCCTGATCGGATTCACAAGTACAGCTACATTCCAGTTATGGTTAAACTGTGCTCAGACATTTGGTACTGAAATTGCTAAAATCCCATCTCAGAACGTATCTGTGATGCAGACATACTATTCTGCAGGTACAATGGTAGCATTATTCGTAACAAGTGTATTGATCACAAAATTCAAACAGGTAAGATTCCTAGTGATCTACCCAGCAATCTCTCTTGTAATGTTAGCATTAGTTTACATTATTAAGACACCTATGATCTGCTATGTTGGAGCATTCGTGATCGGATATGCAGCAGCAGGCGGAGTACTTCAGATGGCAACAGCCGTTGTAAATGATCTGTTCCCTAAAATCAAAGGAACAATCACAAGTTTAGTTATGATCGCATCTAGCTTATGTAACTATACAATCTTAACAGCAGCTGCAAAAATGACATCTACAAGCGTAATCATGATGAATATCGTAATTACAGCAATCGGAATCTTATTAGCACTTTTCGTAAACGTACGTTATGGTGTATTATTAAAGAATGCAGAAGAGGCATCTAAAAATTAATTAGTATTGGTAACAGGAACTCCCGAGGTTTATGCTTCGGGAGAATGTTCAGACAATAGGAGGAAATTGTCAATGAATACAGTAAAAGTAAGAAATATTGAAATCGGAAGCGGAGTTCCTAAAATCTGTGTACCTATCGTAGGTGTTACAAAAGATGAGATCATCGCAGAAGCGAAAACATTTGACAGCATCCCTGTAGACGTTGTGGAATGGCGTGTTGACTGGTTCGAAGGAGTTTTCGAATTTGATAAAGTAGAAGATGTATTAAAAGATTTAAGAGAAGCTTTAGGTGAAACACCAATTCTTTTCACATTCCGTACATCAAAAGAAGGTGGAGAAAAAGCAATCGAAGCCGAACCTTATAAAGAATTAAATATCGCTGCTGCGAAAACAGGATATGTTGATCTTGTAGACGTAGAAGCATTTACAGGGGATGAGATCGTAAAAGAGATCGTAGCAGCAGCTCATGAATGTGGAGTAAAAGTTGTTGCATCTAACCATGATTTTGACAAAACACCTGAAAAAGATGAAATCGTAAGAAGACTTTGCAAAATGCAGGAACTTGGTGCTGATATCCCTAAGATCGCAGTTATGCCAACTTGCAGACGTGATGTATTAACACTTCTTTGTGCAACAGAAGAAATGTATACAGAACATGCAGATCGTCCGATCATCACAATGTCTATGGCAGGAACAGGGCTGATCAGCCGTCTTTGCGGTGAAGTATTTGGATCTGCTTTAACATTTGGAGCAGCGAAGAAAGCATCTGCACCTGGACAGGCAGCAGTGAACGACTTAAATAATATGCTTCAGTTCCTTCATGAAAATCAGGGATTATAAGAAAAATTTGAATCCAAATTTGATAGTAAAACAAGGAAAGATTGATGTCTTTCCTTGTTTTTTCTTAAATAATAGATTTTATCTATGAGTCATATAGACAAAAATTATTTGCTGTATGCAAAGTTTTCCGCTATAATTTAGTAGAGCAAATTGTTAAAGTTTTGCCAGAGTTTGTGAAAATAATCACTTTCGTTATAGAAAGTAGAAAGAGGTGTATCATGCTAAAATGGCTTGATGAGAATCTGGAAGAATTTCTGATGGTAGCATTATTGATCGCTATGACGGTGATCATGGGAATTCAGGTATTTGCAAGATATGCACTTGGAGCTTCCCTTTCATGGTCAGAGGAACTGACAAGATATTTATTTATCTGGTCAGGGTTTATCAGCGTTAGTTATTGCACCAAGAAATGTATTTCCATTAAAATTGAACAGTTTGTAGCAATGTTTCCAAGAAGAGGGAAGGCATTGTTCAAGGTGGTGAATCACACGATTGAACTTGCATTGTTTTTGTATTTGATTCCATATGCGGTTCTTTACTTAAAGAGTGCATTTGAAAGTGGACAGGTAAGTCCAGCATGTCAGATTCCAATGTATTATATTCAGGCAGCACCACTATTTAGTTTTGTATTAGTTGCATTTCGTATTATTCAGCGATGGATCATTGAATTCAAGATTGTGATCCGTAAAGATGATAAAGATAAGGAGGATAAATAAATGTCAGTAGCAGTCGTATTTTTACTCTTCTTTATTTGTCTGATCATTGCAATTCCGATTTCAATCGCCCTTGGAATCGTATCTGTACTTCCAGGAGCATTTGATCCATCATTTACAGCAAGCGGACAGTTTGTCATTCGTTCCATGCTTGGAGGAATTGACAGTTTCCCATTGCTTGCAGTTCCAATGTTTGTATTATCTGGAATGATCATGGCAAAAGGAGGAATCTCTAAGAAGATTTTTGACGTTTTTGCGTTCTTTATTGGAAAGTTAACAGCAGGAATGCCTTGTGCAGTAATCGTAACCTGCTTATTTTATGGAGCAATCTCAGGATCAGCCCCTGCAACTGTAGCGGCAGTAGGAAGTATGACAATTCCAATCTTAGTTCGTTTGGGATATGACAAGTCATTTGCAACAGCGATCGTAGCAGTTGCGGGTGGTCTTGGGGTTATCATACCGCCAAGTATTCCGTTTATCATGTATGGTATGGCATCTGGAGAATCCGTAAGTGATCTGTTTATGGCAGGAGTTGTACCAGGATTACTGATCGGAGCTTTATTAATGGTTTATGCCATTTGTTATTGTAAGAAACATGGAGAAGATAAAGAAAAGATTGCAGCAGAGATCGATCAGTTACATGCGAAAGGATTTATCGGAGTATTCAAAGAAAGCTTTTTTGCGATCTTAAGTCCGGTGATCATTCTTGGATGTATTTACACAGGAGTTGCATCTCCAACAGAAGCAGCGGTTATTTCCGTATTTTATTCTTTGATCGTCAGCTTATTTATTTATAAATCCATGAAATTTAAAGATATCTGGGGGATCATGGTGGAAGGTGTCAGAACTTATGCCCCTATCCTATTTATCCTTGCTGCATCCATTGCATTCTCAAGAGTGTTAACATTGATGCGTGTACCTCAGTCAATCAGTGCATGGATCTTAAGCAACTTCCATAATAAAGTTGTGATCTTACTGGTAATTAACGTATTCCTGTTGATCGTAGGTATGGTCATGGATACGACACCAGCGATTCTTATTTTGACACCAATTTTATTACCAATCGTTACAGCAATCGGTATGGATCCGATTCATTTTGGTGTTATGATGGTTGTAAACCTTGCAATTGGTTTTGTTACACCACCAATTGGAGTCAACTTATTTGTGGCATCATCCTTAACGGATATTCCAGTGATGAAGATTGCGCAGAAAGCAATACCATTGATCATTTGTTTTTTGATCGCTTTGCTTCTGATCACATTTATCCCACAGATCAGTCTGGCACTTTTATAAGGAGGTTTAGGATTTCATGAGAAAAATCATAAAAAGATCTGTCATAGTTCTTCTTGCAGGAGTCTTACTATTCAGTTTATCAGGATGTAAGAAGAAACAAAAGAAAGACGAAGTACAAAGATATGCATGGCCGCTTGGAACTTCCAGCCCGGAAGATACGGTAACACAGCTTTATGCAGAGAAGTTTGCAAAAGAAGTTTCCAGATTAAGTCATGGAAAGATGAAGATAGAAGTTTATCCAAACAGTACACTCGGAGGAGACCGTGAGCTCCTTGAGAGTTGTAAAGATGGGGATATCCCATTTGTCGTACAGAATACTGCACCACAGGTAACATTCCTTCCAGATACTGCAGTATTTGACCTGCCAAGTGCATTTACAACGATTCAACAGGCACGAGCAGCTGTTGATAATGAAGAGTTCTATCAGAAGATGGAGAAAGTATATCAGAAGGGTGGATACAAATTACTTGGATATGCCGATCAGGGATTCCGTGTTATGTCTACCAATAAGAATGTTAAGAGTATTAACGCCTTCAAAGGGCAGAAGATCCGTACGATGGAGAACAGCTATCATTTGAAGTTCTGGAAGACACTTGGAGCGAATCCAACACCAATGACATTCAGCGAAGTTTATATCGGACTTCAGCAGGGAACGATCGATGCACAGGAGAATCCTTACGAAGTTATCGTTTCCAGCAAATTATATGAGCAGCAGGATTATGTTGTAGAGACAAACCATCTGCCACATTATATTTCGCTGATCGTCAGTGATGAATTCTATAACAGTCTGTCAAAAGACCAGCAGAAGATCATCGATCAGGCATCGCAGACAGCGAAAGTGTATGCAAGAGAAGCATCTGACAAGAGAATCGCAGACCGTATCAAAACCATTGAAGACAGTGGTACAAAGATTGTGAAACTTGATGCAAAGACACAGAAAGAGATGCGTAAGCAGGCACGGCCAGTTTATGATGCGATTAAGAAGAGTATCTCAAAAGATATTTATAATGCATATTTAAGTGGTGTAGAGAAATAAAATGAATGATATGAGACTAGAATTTTTGAAAAAACTGGTCTCATATTTTGTTTTCTTCTTGCTAATTGTAAAAAGCTGTTATAAAATAAACAAGATTGAACAATGTAAAGATGTAAAAAGGAAGATAAATTATGTTTCAGAAATTCTACCCGTCCGAAGATATCAGAAGTACTTATGATATTGATTTCGAACGATACTACAAAGAAGGATATCGAGGAGTGATCTTTGATGTCGATAATACGTTAGTACCACACAATGCACCAGCAGATGAACGTGCAAAGAAGTTATTTAAGAGACTGGATGCGATGGGGATGCAGTATTGTTTTACAAGTAACAACAAAGAACCAAGAGTGAAAGCGTTCTGCGAGGCAGTCGGTGGGAAATATTATGTATACAAAGCAAATAAACCATCGATCAAAGGATATGAGACAGCAATGAAATTGATGGGAACGGATAAGAAGAATACATTCTTCGTTGGAGATCAGTTGTTTACAGACGTTTATGGAGCGAACAGAACAGGTATACATAGTATTCTTGTAACACCGATGAATCCGAAAGAAGAGATTCAGATCGTCATAAAGCGTTATTTTGAAAAGATTGTGTTGTGGCAGTACCGTAAGAAAAAACATTAATGAAATAATAAAAAACATGGGTCAGATCTTTGTTATCTGGTCCATGTTTTTTATATATTTACAATATATTTCTTATCTTTCAAAGAAAGGTTTGAAATCAAAATTATGATCTTAGATGAAATCCTGACGTTCTAATGCAACTAAAATGTCACGACCTTCTTTTACACCTTCGATGATACGACGTGTCTGAGCACTGTCACCGATATTAAGTACTTCAACACCTTCATAGATGAAGTGGTTGTATAATTCCTGAAGAGAAGGAGTTGCAGACTGCATTCCAAGACATACAAATCCATAATCGAAGTCTAATTCAAGATCTTTATAGTCATGTCTTACAATAAAGCTGTGATCTTTAACTTCTAATAAAGAAGCATTTGGATACTGATTTACTTTATTCTTATTCATGAATTCGATAGAACCAGTCTTAGTGATAAAGTCAAGGTTCTCACCGAAGTGAGCTTTCTGCTCAACGATCGTTACATCAGCTTTTCTAGGAACAAAGAATTCAACAACGTCAAGTCCTACATTACCACCACCGATTACAACAACTTTCTTACCAGATAAATCTTCTGGATAAGAATCTACGTGATCTACCAGATCAAAGATCGTAGATACATTACCTGCTTCTAAGTTCTCCTTTAATCCAGGAATATTTGGAAGAAGAGGAACGGATCCTGTTGCGTTAACAACGATATCTGGCTTGAAACCTTCGATAAATTCGATAGAAGCTTCTGTATTCTTACAGATAAACAGGTTCTTAAGTTTCATTGCACGACGTTCTAAGTACTGAGGGAAATATCCAAGACGCTGTTTGTTAGGCATCTTTCCTACACGTCTGGCAAGTCCACCGAGTTCTCCTGATTTCTCGATCAGAACAGTTGCACATCCAACTTCAGCGGCTGTGCATGCAGCTTCAAGACCAGCAGTACCACCACCAACAACAACAACGTTGCATGGTTTCTTTAATTTCTTATCTTTATATAATGAACCTGAAATAAGAGCAGGATTGATGCTGCATCTGATAGGTTCATCCCCTAATGTTGCTGTACATCCATTGTTACATGAGATACAACGATTGATATCATCTGTGTTACCAAACTGAACTTTATTTACCCATTCAGGATCAGCGATCAATCCACGTCCGATTGCGATCAGATCTGCTTCACCATCTTCAAGAATACGGTTTGCAACTTCTGGTTCACGGATATTACCACTTGTCTGACAAGGCTTTCCAGTCTTTTCTTTGATTGATTTAGACATATAAGATTTCCATCCATCTGGAAGGTAATCTGCATCATACTGGTACTGGATAGAACATGTAAGTCCAGCAGAAACATCAAATACATCAACGTAATCTTTGAAATATTCAACGATCTCTAATGTATCATCTAATGTGTTACCACCTTCAGCAAGTTCATCAGCACTGATTCCTAAGAAGATAGGAATATTTTCACCAACTGTCTCACGAACAGCTTTTAATACTAATGTAGTGAAACGTGCACGATTCTCTTTAGATCCACCAAATTCATCAGTACGGTCATTTGTTGTTGGAGATAAGAACTGGTTTAATAAATAACCATGTCCAGCCTGAATCTCAACAGCATCAAATCCTGCTGTAACTGCACGTTTTGCTGCTTCAGCAAATTTATCAACGATCGTGTAGATTTCATCTGTTGTTAAAGCACGAGGAATATCACCACCAACTCTGGATGGAATATCAGATGCAGATACTGGCTGGATGTTTGTCATCTTACCATTTGCTACAGAACCAGCATGGTTTAATAAGATGCTGATCTTGGATCCGCAGTCATGGATGCTTTCACATAATCTGTATAGTCCAGGAATATAGTTATCGTGGTCGATACGAAGCTGGTATGATCCGCTTGCTCCCTGTGGTGAATAAACACTCGCAGCTTCAATTGTGATCAGACCTGTTCCGCCCTTTGCACGCTGTTTATAATAATCAATGATTCTCTCATTTACTTCTCCGGTATGCTCAGCAAAATTTGTTCCAATGGGAGTCATGACAATTCTGTTCCTTAATGTCATAGATTTTACTGTGTACGGTTCAAATAATTTACGGAAATTCTTTGCTGCCATAATTATGATCCTCCAATTTGCTTAATAGTTTTCTAAAAATAATTATAGCAAAGTAGATATATAAATGCAATGAAGAATATGGTATACTATCCATAAATAAATTTTATGAATTGAAAGGGAATAGATTATGAATTTGAATCATTTGTACTATTTTCGGGCATTAGCTAAGGAAGAACACTATACAAGAACTGCAGATATGCTGTCCATTACGCAGCCAAGTTTAAGTCATGCGATCTCATGTCTTGAGAGTGAATTAGGAGTGAAATTATTTGAAAAACAGGGGAGAAATGCAAAATTAACGAAATATGGAGCATTGTTTTTACGTTATGTGGAGCAGTCGCTGGATATGTTGGATGAAGGAAAAAGGGTGGTAACAGAAACATCAGGAACCAGCGGTGGATTTATTGATATGGGGTATATCTTTACTTTGGGAAGTCATTTTATTCCAAATCTGATCAAAGGTTATCTGGAAGAAAAAGGGAAGAATCATATTCATTTTTCATTTGGACAGGGAACGACGAAGAAAATCGTGGAAGAATTAAAAGATGGGAAATATGATCTTGCATTTTCTTCTTATGTGGAAGGGGAAGATGAACTTGAATTTATTCCGGTTGGTCAGGAAGAACTGGTTTTGATCACACCAAAGGACCATCCATTGGCTCAAAAGGAAGAAATCGATCTTCTGGATACAATTGAATATGATTACGTATATTTTACAAAGAACAGTGGATTAAGGCCAGTGATCGACAGTTGTTTTTCAAGGATTAAAAGGCAACCAACGATTGCATATGAAGGGGAAGAAGATTCTTCTGTTGCAGGGCTTGTTGCAGCAGGATTTGGAATTGCGATTGTTCCAAAGATTCCGCTTCTTGATACAATGGATGTGTGTGTTCGTCCGATCATATCACCAGAGATCGAACGATATATATATCTTGTACTAAAAAAAGAAAAATATCTGACACCGGTTGTGAAAGATTTTATTTCATTTATCACAGATCAAAGTGAATTTGCCTAAATTATAGAGGCAATGAATTGAAAAAATATAGGAATGTATGATATACTGAACAAGACCACACTTCGTTATCTGAGAAGTATGGGGACATTTAGTATAGAAAAGGAAAGAACAAGAAGATGAGTCAGTTAGAAGAGATTAGAGAGAGATTAGATCTGTGTGATAAGAAGATTGTCTCTGTATTAGAAGAGAGAATGGATATCATCAAAGAGATCATGGTCTACAAGAAAGAGAATGGATTGCCAATCCTTCAGCCAGAACAGGAAAAGAGACAGCGTAAGATGCTGCTCACACATGTGGATGAGAATACCTATAAGGATGAGATTCTTGATATATTTACTTATATTGTAGAAAACAGCAGAAGAATTCAGGCAAAGACATTATTTACACATAACATCTTATTGATCGGATTTATGGGAGCAGGTAAGAGTACTGTTTCTACATATCTAAGTAAGATCCTTGCATCTCCACAGGTAGAGATGGATGAAGAGATCGTGAAGAAAGAAGGAATGTCTATCAATAAGATTTTTGAAGAATATGGAGAGACATATTTCAGAAACTGTGAGACAAACCTTTTGATTGAGCTTCAGAAGAAGAATAACCAGATCATCTCCTGTGGTGGTGGAGTTGCGCTTCGTGATGAGAACGTTGCTGAGATGAAGAAGAATGGAAAGGTCGTTTTATTAACAGCATCTCCAGAAGTGATCTTAGAGCGTGTCAAAGACAATGATGACAGACCATTATTACGTGGGAATAAGAATACTGAATTTATTTCTAATATGATGGAACAACGCCGTCCAAAGTACGAAGCGGCAGCAGATGTTGTAGTGAACACAGATTATAAGACTGTGGAAGAGATCGCAGAAGAGATCGTTGTGAAGTTAACAAGAGATGCAGATTAATCAGTAACATACAAGTTTTGCCCCTGTTTATGGGCAGATGGAGGATGAGCGAATGCATGGATTTACCCAGTATACACCAACAAGAATCATTTTTGGAAAAGAGACACAGAAGCAGGCAGGAGAACTTGCGAAAAGCCTGAAAGCTTCCAAAGTATTCGTTGTCTATGGTGGAGGAAGTGTTGTAAGAAGCGGATTACTTGATGAGGTAACTGCTTCATTAGAAGAAGCCGGTCTTGAATATATGACAGTTGGAGGCGTGAAGCCGAATCCAAGGCTTTCATTTGCGAGAGAAGCAGTGAAGAAATCCATTGAATTTGGAACGGACTTTGTATTGGCAGTAGGTGGAGGAAGTGTGATCGATACCTCAAAGGCTGTTGCACATGGAACAGCGAATCCGGATACAGATATCTGGGAGTTCTGGTCTAAGAAACAGACAGTGAAGAAATCTCTTCCTGTTGGAGTTGTATTAACACTTGCAGCGGCAGGAAGTGAGACAAGCGATTCAGCAGTACTTACGAATGAAGAGACGAAGATCAAGAGAGGTCTTTCCACAGATTTCAACCGCCCGGCATTTGCGATCATGAATCCTGAACTTACATATACATTACCAAAGTATCAGGTAGGATGCGGCATTGTGGATATTATGATGCATACATTGGATCGTTATTTTACACAGACAGAGAATAATGAACTGACAGACGAGATTGCAGAAGGTCTGCTTCGTACAGTGATCAGGAATGGTGCGGTTGCGATTAAGGATTCACACGATTATAATGCGATGAGTGAGATCATGTGGGCAGGAAGTCTTTCACACAACGGAATTACAGGACTTGGAGCTGAGAAAGACTTTGCAGTGCATCAGTTAGGACATGAACTGAGTGCGAAGTTTGATATTGCACATGGGGCAAGTTTATCCGCTGTCTGGGGAGCATGGGCAACTTATGTATATGATGCAAAACCAGCCAGATTTGCGCAGTATGCAAGAAGAGTCTGGAATGTAGAAGAAGCTGACGATGTGAAGGCAGCACAGGAAGGAATCCGAAAAACAGTTACATATTTTGCATCACTTGATATGCCGACAAGTTTTCGTGAGGCGAAAGAAATTGGTTCAAAAACAGACGAAGAAATGAAGCAAATGGCACATGGATGTTCCTATGAAGGAACCAGAACGATCGGTTCATTTAAGGTCTGTGATGAGAATGATATATACGAAATCTATAAATTAGCAAATAAATAGTTGATTCAACTATAGATTTAAGATAAAATAAAAAAAGATATAATTTAAGGAGGACAATTATAATATGGTTACAGCAGGAGATTTTAAGAATGGATTAACAATTCAGTTCGAGAATAATATTTACCAGATCATCGAATTCCAGCATGTAAAACCTGGAAAGGGAGCAGCGTTCGTACGTTGTAAATTAAAAAATATCAAGAACGGTGGAGTTGTTGAGAAAACATTCCGTCCAACAGAGAAATTTGAAAACGCTCATATCGAACGTAAAGAAATGCAGTATCTGTACAATGATGGAGAATTATTCTACTTCATGGATAACGAAACATTTGATCAGATCGCATTAGGACCAGATGTTATCGGAGATTCTTTAAAATTCGTTAAAGAAAACGAAAACGTTACGATCGTTTCTCACGCAGGAAATGCATTCCAGGTTGAGCCACCAATCTCTGTAGAATTACTTGTTACAGAATGTGAACCAGGAGAAAAAGGAAACACAGCACAGGGTGCTACAAAACCATGTATCGTTGAAACAGGTGCTCAGGTAATGGTACCATTATTCGTTAACGAAGGTGATACGTTAAAGATCGATACAAGAACTGGAGAATATTCTTCAAGAGTATAATCTTGTTATGAAAGATAAGAATCGTGGAATTATATGCATCATACTGTCAGCTTTTTCCTTTGCCCTTATGGCATTGTTTTTAAAGCTGTCAGGAGATCTTCCAGCGATCGAGAAGAGTTTTTTCCGCAATTTAGTTGCGGTGGTCATTGCATTTATCATGATCATTCGTAGCAAGGAAAAGATTCAGATTCAGAAAAGAAATTTGCATTGGTTTATTCTAAGGTCCCTTTTTGGGACCTTAGGTATTTTCTGCAACTTTTATGCGGTAGATCACCTGGTGCTTTCAGATGCTTCATGTCTAAATAAGTTATCGCCATTTTTTGTTATTGTATTTTCTTATTTAGTACTGAAAGAGAAGATCACACCGACACAATGCGCATGCGTGATCGCAGCTTTTGTCGGTAGTTTATTTATTGTAAAACCAAGTTTCGCAGGCGGGATGACACCAGCAGCTGTGATCGGCTTTGCAGGGGGAATGTGTGCAGGTTTTGCATATACCTGTGTGAGAAAACTTGGACTTAGAGGAGAAAGAGGACCTATGATCGTGCTTTTCTTCTCAACATTTTCTATGTTGGCGTGTGTACCATATTTGATCATGGATTTTCATCCGATTTCAGCAAGGCAGATATTCTTTTTGTTATTAACAGGATTAGCTGCTGCAGGAGGACAGTTTGGAGTCACAGCGGCATATACGTATGCACCAGCAAGGGAAATTTCTGTATATGATTACACACAGATCATGTTCTCAGCAATTATGGGGCTTCTCGTTTTTGGACAGCTTCCAGATATGCTGAGTTTTGTAGGATATTGTGTGATCATTGCAGCAGGAGTGATTATGTTTCTTTATAATAAGAGACGTGGAGGAAATTAGATGAAATTCATATCATGGAATGTCAATGGGATCAGAGCATGTGTGAAGAAAGGATTTTTGGATTTTTTCAATGAGACAGATGCCGATATTTTCTGCATTCAGGAAAGTAAGATGCAGGAAGGCCAGCTTGACCTGAATCTTCCGGGATATCACCAGTACTGGAATTATGCAGTGAAGAAGGGATATTCAGGAACAGGCATTTTTACAAAAGAAGAACCGATCAGCGTTTTTTATGGTCTTGGGATAGAAGAACATGATCAGGAAGGACGTGTGATCACACTGGAGTTTAAAGATTATTACTTTATCACAGTGTATACACCGAATTCACAAAGTGAACTGGCAAGACTTTCTTATCGAATGAAGTGGGAAGAGGATTTTCTTGCTTATTTGAAGAAGTTAGAAGAGAAGAAGCCGGTGATCTTTTGTGGCGATCTGAATGTTGCAGTCGAGGAGATCGATCTTAAGAACCCAAAGACAAATAGAAAAAATGCTGGTTTCACGGATGAAGAACGTGAAAAAATGAGAACAATCCTTAGCAATGGATTTATCGATACCTTCCGTTATTTATACCCAGACCAGACAGGAATCTATTCCTGGTGGTCTTACCGCTTCAATGCGAGAAAGAATAACGCAGGGTGGCGCATTGACTATTTTATTGTATCAGAGTGTTTAAAAGATCGTATCAGTGATGCGAAGATCTTAACAGATGTGATGGGATCAGATCACTGTCCGATCGAGTTGGATTTCAAATGAAAATTACAGACTGTGGATTGAAACAGATAATAAGAACAGAAAGAGGTAAAATCAGATGGTAGAATTAACAAACAAAGAATTCTTTCAGGATTTAGATCAGACAATTGCAGCTCAATTATTTGAACAGACAACGTATCCATGGGAGATTCTTCCATTGATCAAAGATTTTGTACTGGAAGTTGGACCAACACTATCAGTAGATGAATATGATCAGGTAGAAGAAGATGTATGGATCGCGAAAAGTGCAACGATCGCCAAGACGGCAACGATCAATGGACCAGCGATCATTGGTCCAGATACAGAAGTGCGCCCAGGAGCATTTATCAGAGGAAATGCATTGATCGGGGCAGGATGTGTTGTAGGAAATTCTACAGAGATCAAGAATGATATTTTATTTAATAATGTTCAGGTGCCTCATTACAATTATGTAGGAGATTCTATTTTAGGATATAAGTCTCATATGGGAGCTGGATCCATCACATCGAATGTAAAATCTGACAAGACAAACGTTGTGATCAAAAACGGAGAAGAAAAGATTGAGACTGGAAGAAAGAAGATCGGTGCGATCTTAAGTTCTCGTGTAGAAGTAGGATGCGGAACTATCTTGAATCCAGGATCAGTGGTTGGTCATGATACCAATATTTATCCATTATCTATGGTACGTGGATGTATCGCACCAAACAGCATCTATAAGAACGCAGGAGAGATCGCTCAAAAACGATAGGACCTGTAATGGAGGGAAACCATATGAAAGGTGCAAAATATATACTAACAGCAGCGGTGATCGCAATGAGCAGCGTGATGATGACGGGATGCTTTAAGCCGTCAAAAGATGCTGTCGTGGAATCAAAATATTATCAGAGTCTTAAAGATCAAAGAGATAAACTGTCTGTTCAGTTAAAAGAAGAAAAGAAAAAAACAAATTCACTAAATAAGAAGATCAAAGCAATCCATGCAACTTCTGGAGATCAAAAGATTGCAGACTACAAAAGTCGTGTCAAAGACAGCAGGATCATTAAAGTTGACTTTGCAACGAATACGATCAAGAATCAGAGTTTTGCAGTAACGAATATTCCTGTCTGCAAATATGTAAAGAAGATTGTAACTGGATGTAATCGAATGATCGGAATCACACCAACCGATGTAGAGAAGCAGTATAAACAAAGTTATTCTTATGCGTTGATTGATGAAGATAATACAACGTTTGAATTCAAAGTATATGGTGACAGTTATATTGTGTTTGATGAGATTCCAGAGAATGTTTACGCATATAATGGTGCTTCAACCGTTGGAGATGCGTTGATCGATGCCAAAGAGCAGAAGAATTACAGTAACGTAGCAGCAAGAATTGCAGATGCCCAGATCGTTGTAACAGATAAGAAGATGAAATTTAATGATACAGCGATCAAAGTATCTAAGATTATTGAGAAAGCGAAGAAGTTATCTGGAAAAGATGCCACACTGGATACAGCCTCATGGAATGAGTATCGTTTCTATACAAGTGGTACATTAACAAAAATACTTCTCGGAGATCGTACTGTCATTGGAATCGAAGATAAGAATGGAAAACAGACTTTTTATCAGATCAGTGACAAACAAAAGAAGAATCTGAAAAAATATATGAAATAATAAATGAAAGAAAGACGTTTTGACGTATTGAAAACATATGTCAAAACGTCTTTTTTTCGTGCTTTTATGAGCAAAGATGAACATAATAAAAATTTCTTTGAATCAGTTATTATAAATTTTTATAACGATATTTGTTGACATGTATACAGAAATCTTATATAATCCAATTCATACAAAACATACAGAAATAGTATGGAATTAAAATAAAGGAGAAGAAACCATGAAAATAAGACAACAAAGAACTATAGAAAAGAATATCTGTAAGAAAATGATCCTTTTAAGTTTCTGTATGATTCTTATGGTTTCTATGGAAGGATGTGGAAATAAGAGAAAAGAAAATCTTACGATCACAAATGTCTCTTATGATCCGACAAGAGAGTTTTATGAGAAATACAACAAAGATTTTATCAAATATTATAAAGACAAATATGGAAAGAAAGTCGAAGTGATCCAGTCCCACGGTGGTTCTGGAAGTCAGGCAAGATCAGTAGTAGAAGGAAGCAATGGTGATGTTGTAACACTGGCCTTAGAACATGATATTTCGCTGATCGAACAGACAGGACTTATAAATAAAGGGTGGCAGAAGAGATTTTCAAATGATTCTGCACCATATACGTCAACGATCGTCTTTCTTGTAAGAAAAGGAAACAAGAAAAGCATCAAAGACTGGAAAGACTTGATCAAAAAAGGAGTGGAAGTCATCACACCAGATCCAAAGAGCAGCGGGGGTGCTTGCTGGAACTTCTTAGCAGCTTATGGTTATGCGATTGATACTTATCACGATCAGAAAAAGGAAGAACAATTCCTGACAAAATTATATCAGAATGTATCTGTTATGGATTCAGGAGCCAGAGGTTCTACGACAACCTTTGTAGAAAATAAAAAAGGTGATGTCTTGATCGCATGGGAGAATGAAGCAATTCAGACAGTTAAGAATTATCCAGATAAGTACGAGATCATTACACCAAGCATCAGTATCTTGGCACAGCCAAGTGTAAGCCTTGTTGATGATAACGTAAAGGTCAATGGAACAACGAAGATCGCAACAGAGTATTTAAAATATCTCTACAGTGACAAAGCACAGAAACTCGCAGCCGAAGAAGGATACCGGCCATCGAATGAAAGAATCTTAAAACAGTATCAAGGTAAATTTAATCTGAACATGAAACTATATAAGATCAGTGATTTTGGAGGATGGGATCAGGCTTACAAGAAATATTTTGAAGATGGAGCGTTGTTTGACAAGATTTATACAAACCAATAAAAAGGCAGGAATGAAGATGAGTAATACAAATAACGAGAATAATACATTAAAAAAAGCGAAAAAAGCAAGGGTTATTCCAGGGTTCGGATTAACGATGGGAGTTACAGTAACGATGTTATCATTGATCGTACTGATTCCATTAGCATCCGTATTTGCATACGCACTAAAATTATCGCCGAATGAATTCTTTACATTAATATCGAAAGAAACAGTAAGAAATGCATTTATCACAAGTATCGGAAGTTCGTTTATTGCAGCATTGATCAATGTTGTGTTTGGGCTGATCATCGCATGGGTACTTGTAAAATATGAATTTCCGGGGAAACGATTAATGGATGGGATGATCGAACTTCCTTTTGCACTGCCAACCGCAGTTGCTGGTATTACATTATCAAAAATGTATGCAGAAGATGGAATGATCGGACGATACTTTGCACACTTTGGGATTAAGATTTCTTATACAAGGATCGGACTTTTGATCGCACTTGTGTTTATTGGGATTCCGTTCATCGTAAGAGCGGTTCAGCCAGTGCTTGAGAAAATGGATGATCAGTATGAAGAAGCAGCGTATATGTTAGGTGCAACACCGACAAGAACATTCTTTAAAGTCATTTTACCAGAATTAAGACCTGCATTATTAACAGGATTTGGACTGGCATTTGCAAGGGGAATCGGGGAATACGGAAGTGTGATCTATATCTCAGGAAACAGTGCCAAGGAACATACACAGATGATCTCTTATGTGATCATGCAGAAATTAAACTATATCGACTATAAAAGTGCAACAGCTATTGCTCTTGTCATGCTGATCATTTCCTTTGTGATGTTATTTGTGATCAATATCATACAGGTAAGACAGGCAAGAAGAGTCAATGCACAGTAAGGAGAAGATCATGAATGAACAGCAGAAGTTTGAAAAAAGAAAACAGCGAACGAAGATCATCCTGATCACGATCAGTGCTTTATTTATGATCGTCATGTTGGTCTTACCGTTATTTTCCGTTATTACAAATTCATTAAGTGATGGATTTAAATTTTATGTAAGTTCCATATCAACGGAGTATGTAAGAAGTGCTTTATTTGTAACGATTCTGGCAACGCTTGTTGCGGTAACGATCAATACATTTTTCGGGATCATGGCAGCATTTTTATTGACTAAATTCAGTTTCAAAGGAAAACAGGTTTTAGCAACTTTGATCGATATTCCATTTTCCATTTCACCAGTTATCGTAGGCCTTGCATTCTTGATGACATTTGGAAGACTTGGATGGACGTATCCAGCGATCCGAGCGATCAACACCTTCTTTGGAACGAATATCCGGATCGCATTTGCGATTCCAGGAGTCATTTTAGCAACCATTTTCGTGACCTTCCCATTTGTGTCAAGGGAGATTATACCGATCTTAAACTCACAGGGAAAAGACGAAGAAGAGGCAGCAGCATTGATGGGAGCCAGTGGATTTACGATCTTTCGAAAGATCACACTTCCTCAGATGAAATGGGGATTGATCTATGGGATCATCTTATGTAGTGCCAGGGCATTAGGAGAATTTGGTGCAGTTAATGCACTTTCTAAAACAAGGGGTGAGACATTTACCTTACCATTGGAGATTGATGCCTTATATATGTCAGGAACAACATCATCGATCACAGCAGCCTTTGCAGTATCATCGGTTTTAGTATTGATCGCGGTCGTTGTACTGATCTTAAGAAATATTGCATGGTACCGCTCACAGGACAAACAACAGGGAAAGGACGGAAGATAAAATGTATGTCGAAATGAGAAATATCTATAAACAATACGGAAACTTCCGGGCATCAGATAATGTAAGTTTTGGAATTGAAAAAGGGAAACTTGCAGCGTTGCTTGGGCCAAGTGGAAGTGGAAAGACAACCCTGCTTCGAATGATCGCAGGATTGGAAAATCCAAATGCAGGAGATATCTTTATTGATGGAAAGAGAGTCAATGATATTCCGGCAGCAAAACGAGAAATTGGATTTGTATTTCAAAGTTATGCACTATTCCGATATATGACAGTCTTTGATAATATCGCATTTGGACTAGAGATTGCAAAAATGCCGAAGAAACAGATCAAAGAACGAGTTTTTGAATTACTGGAATTAACGGGGTTATCAGGACTTGAAAATAGATATCCGAACCAGTTATCTGGCGGGCAGAGACAGAGAGTTGCATTTGCAAGAGCATTGGCTCCAAATCCACAGGTATTACTTCTTGATGAACCATTTGCAGCGATCGATGCAAAAGTAAGATCAGAGCTTCGACTCTGGCTAAAAGAAATGGTATCAAAGCTTGGTATCACAAGCATTTTCGTTACACATGATCAGGATGAAGCCGTAGAGGTTGCTGATGAGATCTTGATTACAAATCATGGAAAGATTGAGCAGATGGGAAGCCCATTAGAGATTTATAAATCACCAAAGACGCCATTTGTAGCCCAGTTTGTTGGAAGATCATCCATCGTAGAAAATTATGAATCCTTAAAAGGATTTGAAAAAATAGAACATGCACAGAAAGCGATCGTCAGACCAGAATTCCTTGAGTTAGCAAAAAAAGGGGAATTAAAACGATATATGAGTGCATCAGAAAAAGGAATTGTAGAAGATGTGATCTTTAGTGGAAGTCGACTGGATGTAGTTGTAAATATCAATGGAATCAAAGTGACAGCTGAGAGATCTTTGGAAAAGGATCCGGTAAGCGTTGGAGAAGAAGTTGATATCATTATTTACCGTTTATATGTATTTGATGAAAAGGAAACTTATTTATTAGAGAATAAAGAAATGCAGGAAGGCGATGTCTTCTATATTTAAGAAATATACCAGAAAGGACCGATTATGGAAATTACAAAACAACAGATCATACATACCGATGTCCTGATCATCGGAGGTGGAACAGCTGGATGTTATGCGGCACTTACGATCAGGGAAAAAAGTGATGCAAAGATCGTCATCGCCGAGAAAGCCAATATCAAACGAAGTGGGTGCTTAGCAGCTGGAGTTAATGCGATCAATGCTTATATCGTAAAGGGAAGAAAACCACAGGATTATGTTGATTATGTGAGGAAAGATGCAGATGAGATCGTACGAGGTGACCTGCTTCTTACAATGTCAGAACATTTAAATGAAGTGACAAGCAAGATGGAACAGTTAGGATTGGTTATTTTAAAGGATGAAAATGGTGACTATGTTGCCAGAGGAAATCGAAATATTAAGATCAATGGAGAAAATATCAAGCCAATCCTTGCAGATGCAGTAAATCAGCTAGATAACGTAGAGGTGATCAATCATTTGAATATCACGGATTATATCGTGGAAGATAACACGATCAAAGGAGCCTTTGGTTTCCATATGGAAAATGGAACAGCTTATGAGATCCGTGCCAAGAAAGTACTTTGTGCAACTGGAGGGGCAGCAGGGCTTTATAAGCCAAATAATCCAGGATTTTCAAGACATAAGATGTGGTATCCACCATTTAACACTGGTGCCGGATACGCAATGGGAATTGATGCTGGAGCTGAGATGACAACCTTTGAGATGCGTTTTATCGCATTAAGGTGTAAAGATACGATCGCACCAACGGGAACGATCGCACAGGGAGTCGGGGCAAAGCAGGTAAACGCTAAAGGAGAGATTTACGAAGATAAATACGGAATCACAACTTCTCAGCGTGTCTATGGAACAACACAGGAAAATCTGGAAGGAAGAGGACCTTGTTACCTAAGAACCGAAGGAATTGAGAAGGAAAAAGATACAGACCTTAAGAAAGCATATCTAAATATGGCACCAAGCCAGACCTTAAAATGGATCGAGCAAGGCAAAGATCCAAGTGAACAAAATGTAGAGATCGAGGGAACGGAACCATATATCGTGGGTGGACATACTGCCAGTGGTTACTGGGTAAACACAAATCGAGAGACAACGATCCATGGGCTGTACGCAGCCGGAGATGTCGCAGGTGGATGTCCACAGAAATATGTGACAGGAGCTTTGGTAGAAGGTGAGCTCGCAGCACTGGATATCGTAGAGAAATTAAAAGATCAGACGTTTGATATAACAGATAACAAAGAAGAACAGTTATTAGACGAGAAAGTCAAAGAATACAACAATATTTTATCAGACAAAGACAGTATTTTTACGATCGAGCAGATGGAAGAAGCGATGCAGAAAGTCATGGATGCTTATGCAGGCGGAATTTCAAGTCATTATCAGTTTAATGAAAACTGCTTAAATCTCGCAAAAGAAAAGATCAATAATCTGATCACATTATCTGGACAGTTAAGTGCTCAGGATTACCATGAATTAATGTTTTATTATGAACTAAAAGAACGATTAACGATCTGTTTGACTCTGATCGAACATTTAAAAGCAAGAAAAGAGACAAGATGGCACAGTTTTGCAGAAAATCTTGATCATCCACAAAAGAGTGATGATTGGAAAAAATACGTCAATACAAAGAAAGTGGATGGAAAGATTAAAGTCATCTTACGAGAACTAGTAAAGGAGGATGAGCACTATGAGCATCAGAATTAACAAAAATAAATGTGTTGGATGCAAACGATGCTTAGAAGTCTGTCCTGGAAGTTTGATAAAGACCGATGCAACTGGCAAAGCATACATCAAATATCCAAAAGACTGCTGGGGATGTACATCCTGCTTAAAAGAATGTAAAACAGGAGCCATCGCATTTTTCCTAGGAGCCGATATCGGTGGAATGGGAAGTGAAATGACAGTTAACGAAAGCAAAGATACGATTCTCTGGAAGATCAAAAAATATACCGGAGAAGAACAAACCATAGAGATCAACAAGAAAGATTCAAACAAATATTAGATTGGAGGACATCAAAATGAGCGAATTATCACATCTTGACCAGTTGGAGGCGGAAGCAATCTACATCATCCGAGAAGTTGCAGCTTCTTGTGAAAAACCAGTTATGCTATATTCTATCGGAAAAGACAGCTCAGTTATGTTACATTTAGCATTAAAAGCATTCTATCCGGAGAAACCACCATTTCCATTTTTACATGTTAATACAACATGGAAATTCAAAGAAATGATCCAATTCCGTGATGAAACAGCAAAGAAATACGGATTAGAAATGTTAGAGTACATCAATGAAGATGGTGTAAAACAGGGGGTTAATCCATTTGACAGTGGAGCCGCTTACACAGATATCATGAAAACACAGGCCCTAAAGCAGGCGTTAAATAAATATGGATTTACCGCAGCTTTTGGTGGTGGACGTCGTGATGAAGAAAAATCTCGTGCAAAAGAAAGAATCTTCTCTTTTAGAAATGAAAATCAGGCATGGGATCCAAAGAACCAGAGACCAGAAATGTGGAAATTATATAACTCTAAGATCAAAAAAGGAGAAAGCATTCGTGTATTCCCAATCTCTAACTGGACAGAGACAGATATCTGGAAATATATCAAACGCGAAAAAATTGATATCGTTCCATTATATTTTGCAAAAGAACGCCCAGTGATCGAGAGAGATGGAAATATTATCATGGTCGATGATGACAGATTAAAATTAAGACCAGGTGAGAAGATCGAATACAAGAGTGTGAGATTTAGAACCCTTGGATGTTATCCATTAACTGGAGGAGTGGAATCAAAAGCCTCAACACTTGATGAGATCATTGACGAGACATTAAGTGCGGTTTCTTCAGAAAGAACAACCAGAGTTATTGATAATGAAGCAGCAGGAAGCATGGAAAGAAGAAAGAGAGAGGGGTATTTCTAAGATGATAGGATTATTAAAATTTATTACTTGCGGTAGTGTAGATGATGGAAAATCTACACTGATCGGACATATTTTATATGATTCAAAGTTATTATATACAGATCAGGAAGAAGCATTAGAGTTAGACAGTAAAGTTGGAAGCCGTGGTGGAAAGATCGACTATTCTTTATTACTTGACGGATTAATGGCAGAAAGAGAACAGGGAATTACGATCGACGTTGCCTACCGTTATTTTACAACAGAAAAAAGAAGTTTTATCGTAGCAGATACACCAGGACATGAAGAATATACAAGAAACATGGCTGTAGGAGCATCCTTTGCAGATTTAGCAGTCATCTTAATCGATGCATCCCAAGGAGTATTAGTACAGACAAGACGCCACGCAAGAATCTGCGCCCTAATGGGAATCAGACACTTCGTATTTGCAGTCAATAAAATGGACCTTGTAAAATATGATCAGGAAACATTCCGAAAGATCGAGGAACAGATCAAAGAATTACAAGAAGAATTATCACTTGCAAATGTAAAGATCATCCCAGTATCTGCAACAGAAGGAGATAACGTTACAACAAAATCAGATAACATTCCATGGTATACAGGAGAACCATTACTAGAATACCTAGAGACGGTGGATGTACGAGAGAAATCTGAAGAAGAAGGATTCTACATGCCAGTTCAGAGAGTATGCCGTCCAAACCACACATTCCGTGGATTCCAGGGACAGATCGAATCCGGACAGATTTCTGTCGGAGATGAGATCGTGACATTACCAAGCAAAGAACATGCAAAGGTTAAGAGTTTATTAATTGGTGATAAAGATGCACAGACAGCTGAAAAAGGCCGTCCAGTAACGATTCAGTTAGACCGTGAAGTTGATGTGTCCAGAGGATGCGTACTGGCCAATAAAACAGAACTTCCAGTCAGCAAATCATTTACAGCGACAGTTCTTTGGATGGATGACGGAGAATTGTTACCAGGAAAAGAATATTTCGTAAAGATCGGAACAAAAGAAATTCCAGGAATCGTAACAAATATTCAGTACAAGATCGATGTCAACACAGGAGAATACATTCCAGCAAACAACTTAAGAAAGAATGAGATCGCAGTATGTGATGTTATCTTGCAGGAAGAAATTGTCTTAGACGAATTTGATGATCATAAAGCCTTAGGAGAGCTGATATTGATCGACCGTATCACAAACATGACATCTGCATGCGGAGTGATCAAAAATTCCGAAGTTGACGAAGAAACAGACCTAAAATGCGTCTTTGCACATGGAAAATTAAAAGCCAATGGAGACATCTTTGAAGAATTCTACTACAACATGGAAAGTATGACAGTCACAAAGATCAAACCATCTGGAAAATCCTACACGATCGGAGATGAAATTCCAGTAGAAGGAGAAAGCTATCAGTATCCAGACTACTTTGATGTCATCGTATTCAGAGACAAAGTAGCCGTACAGATCAGAGACAGAAAAGTATCAGCAATTCTTCCAATTGAAGAATACGAATACAAAGGCCTGCCACTGATCAATGGACGAGGATTTAAGATTCTGGTTGATTCCAAAGAAAAAGCAGACAAACTGTTTGCAGAATTAAAAGAACAAGGATATAAACCAGGAAGCGAATTCTTTAACCGTTGGTTACAGTTTGAAGCATATCGTAAGATTGTGTTTAGGGATAGTATTTACTAATTTTTGTAGTTGGTCAACTGTAGTCTTTCAGTATATGATAAAAAATAAATAAGCAACCGAAAACGCAGCATTGGAATTTTGCTCACATTTTGAACAAATCGCTGATTCGCCCAATTTCCTACGAAAACTCGCTCTGGAGTTTTGTCTAAGACAAAAGTCTTTGAAGCTCAGACACTCGTCCAATTGGGCTGCGAATTTGTTCAAAATATGGCAAAATTCCAATGCTGCGTTTTCGGTTGCTTATTTATTTTTTATCATATACCAGAAGTCTAAAGTGTGGACAATTACAAGATTGGAAAACTTAAGTGGGTGTGTATGTTGAGTGTTATCGTTTTTTGATTTTTGTAGTGACAGACAGTGTTTATTATAAATACCAATACAGTAAAACATACACACTGTGTAGTGGTTTGAATAGACTTCAGGTGTATGTGACGGAAATAAAAGAAAAACAAATATTTCAAAGAATCCGGTGGCAAACATGAGCACTTTTTGAGTGCGTTTTTTACAAATTCGCAGTGCCTGTGGTTGGATGTCTGACCGTTGCTGCGGGCATTTTGGCTCGCAGCGAGGGAGTTTCCAAAGGAACAGGCACGGATCAGCGATTTGTAAAAAACGCTCTCAAAAATGCGGAGTTGCCACCGGATTCTTTGAAATATTTGTTTTTCTTTTATTTCTGTCACATACATGTAACCCTACTCCTTAAATCGATACTTTTTTTGCCTATAAATTTATGCTATGATTAAAGATAAGTGTATTTTGCAGCCATAAAATATACAGAATAAAGATGGAGGGAAGTTCATGTTTGACATTCAGCAGGAATTAAAGAAGCTTCCGGCAAAGCCTGGAGTTTATTTGATGCATAATAGCAAAGATGAGATCATTTACGTTGGAAAAGCGATCAAGTTATGTAATCGTGTGCGTCAGTATTTTCAAGACAGCCGGAATCTGTCTGTGAAGATTCAGCATATGGTAAAGAATGTTGCTTATTTTGAATATATCATCACGGATTCAGAACTGGAAGCTTTAGTGCTTGAGAACAATCTGATCAAAGAGCATCATCCAAAATATAATACAAAACTGAAAGATGACAAAGGCTATCCTTACATTAAAGTAACGGTCAATGAAGAATTTCCAAGGATCATGCTGGCAAGGAAGATGAAAGCAGATGGAGGAAAGTATTTCGGACCTTATACGAGTGCAGGAGCAGTAAATGATACGATCGAGCTGCTTCGCAAGATCTTTAAGATCCGTACCTGTAACCGAAGACTTCCAAAAGATACAGGGAAGGACAGGCCTTGTTTGTACTATCAGATCAAGCAGTGTGATGCACCATGTCAAGGATATATATCCAAGGAAGAATATGCAAAACAGATCGAAGAAACAATCAAGTTTCTAAATGGAAATTATAAACAGGTTGCAAAAATGCTTCAGGGGAAAATGCAAAAAGCATCGGATGAATTGGAATTTGAACAGGCAATGGAATACAGAGATCTGCTCAAGAGTATTGAGCGGATCATGGACCGTCAGAAGATCAATACGTATGCGTTTGAGGACCGTGACATTATTGCAATGGCACAGGATGATAAGGATGTTGTTGTATCTATTTTCTTTATCCGCCAAGGAAAGCTTCTTGGAAGAGAACATTTTCATATGGAAGCAGATGAGGAAAGTTCAAAGGAAGAAGTTTTAGGAGCTTTTGTCAAACAGTTTTACGCGGGGACGCCTTATCTTCCAGGGGAAATCTTTCTGGAACATGATATTTCAGAAAAGGAGATCATTGAAGAATGGTTGTCAAAGAAACGAGGAGCAAAAGTACATTTTAAGATACCAGTGCGTGGGCAAAAACACAAAATGGTAGAGATGGCAAAGGAAAATGCTCAGAATGTATTAAGAATGGATCGTGAGAAGATCAAACGAGAAGAAAGAAGGACGATCGGGGCAGTTCATGAGATTGAAGAATTGCTCGGGATGGAAGGCTTGAATCGAATGGAAGCATTTGATATTTCTAATATCAGTGGATTTCAGACCGTAGCATCCATGGTCGTATTTGAAAGAGGAAAAGCAAGAAGAAGAGATTATCGCAAGTTTCGTTTAAGAACCATTGAAGGTCCGGATGACTATGCCAGTATGGAAGAAGTTTTGACCAGAAGATTTCTTCATGGAAAGAAAGAGCTGGAACAACTGAAAGAACAAGGAAAAGATACTACACTTGGCAGTTTTACAAAGTTTCCAGATATTCTGATGATGGATGGAGGAAAAGGACAGGTCAATGTTGCACTTCGTGTGCTGGATCATTTGGGACTTGATATTCCAGTATGTGGAATGGTCAAAGATGATGATCATAGAACGAGAGGCTTGTATTATAACAACGAGGAAATCATATTTGCGCCAAACAGCGAAGCATTTTTACTTGTGACAAGGATACAGGATGAAGCCCATCGTTTTGCAATCGAATATCACAGATCATTGCGTGCAAAAGGGCAAGTACATTCTGTTCTTGATGACATCAAAGGCGTTGGACCAAAGAGACGAAAAGAATTAATGAAGTATTTTAAAGATCTTGGACAGATCAAGACAGCAACAGTTACGGAACTTTTAAATGTTCCTGGCATGAATCAAAGTACTGCAGAGTCTATTTATGAGTTTTTTCACGATTCCAAGCAGTAAGGAAATATGTTAAAATAGAGAAAGAGACAGACAATCAAGGGTGCAGAAAGAGAGAAAGATTATGGATAAAGAGCATAGAGTATCAGTATATGATATGGTCAAGGAGTTAAATTTAAAAGAAGTAACACCAGAGATCAATTCAAAAGAAGTTTACATTGAACAGGCAGAGATCAACCGTCCAGCATTACAGTTGGCAGGTTTTTTTGAAAATTTTGCACAGAATCGAGTTCAGATCATCGGAAAAGCAGAACACCTTTTTATTGAAGAGGTAGAAAGAGATGTTGAAAATGCGAAAAATATTTATAAGAGATTTATCGGAGCGGGAATTCCAGTGATCGTATTTTGCAGGAATCTGCATCCAAGTGAGATGATGATAAAAGTTGCCAAAGAGTATGGGGTACCGGTTTTGATATCTCAGGATGCGACATCTGAATTTATGGCAGAAGTGATCCGATGGCTGGGAATTGTATTGGCTCCAAGCATCACGATCCATGGAGTTTTGGTCGATGTATTTGGTGAAGGAATCCTGATCACAGGAGAGAGTGGGATCGGTAAGAGTGAAGCAGCTTTAGAATTGATCCGAAGAGGACACCGTCTGGTATCTGATGACGTTGTAGAGATCAAGAGGGTCAGCAAGAAGTCATTGATCGGAACATCTCCGGAAGTTACAAGGTTCTTTATCGAACTGCGAGGAATCGGTATTATTGACGTTAAGAATCTGTATGGTGTTGAAAGTGTTAAGATGGAGCAGGAGATCAATCTGGTCATTCAGTTGGAAGACTGGAACAAAGATGCGGATTACGATCGCTTAGGATTAGAAGAAAAATACGTAGAATATCTTGGCAATAAAGTTGCAGCACATACACTGCCAATCCGTCCAGGACGTAACCTGGCGATCATCGTAGAAGCAGCAGCGATCAACCACAGACAGAAGAAGATGGGATACAATGCCGCCGAAGAACTTTATAAACGTGTTACAGGTCAGATGGAGGACTAAATGGTATGAAATATTTATATGGAATTGATATTGGTGGAACAACAGTAAAAATGGGTCTGTTTGGAGAAGATGGAACATTAAAAGAGAAATGGGAGATCAAGACAAGAACTGAGGAAAATGGAAAGAACATCCTTCCAGATATTGCACAGGCAGTGAATGATCACAGCAAAGCAAATGGTTTTGATAAGGAAGATGTGATCGGACTTGGAGTTGGAGTTCCAGGAGCAGTTCTTGAGTTTTCAAAAGTTAATGAATGTGTAAACCTTGGATGGGGAAGCGTTGATGTGGCAGGAGAATTGTCAAAGCTTACAGGATGTAAGGTAAAGGCAACAAATGATGCCAATGCAGCAGCCCTAGGAGAGATCTGGATGGGAGCAGCAGCAGATTATAACAGTGCGGTGATGATCACTCTCGGAACAGGAGTCGGAGGAGGAATCATCGTTGATGGCAAGATCATCGATGGAAGCCGTGGATATGGTGGAGAGATCGGTCATATGACTGTGGATCCTTTTGATGATCGTGTATGCAATTGTGGAAAGACAGGCTGTCTGGAGCTTTATGCATCTGCAACAGGAATTGTATATGAGACGAAGAAAGCATTAAAGGATTTTAAAGAAGCAACTTCATTAAGAGACCTTGATGAAGTGACTGCCAAAGACATTTTTGATGCTGCCAAAGAAGGAGATACATTTGCCAAAGGACAGGTAGATGATCTTGGACAGAAATTAGCACTTGCAGCAGGAAATATCGCATTGATGGTCGACCCAGAAGTGTTTGTTATCGGCGGAGGCGTATCAAGAGCCGGACAGATCCTTTTAGATGCGGTCAATGCACATTTTAAGAAGTATACATTTGGAAAAGCACAGGAGACAGGATTTGTACTTGCGACTCTTGGAAATGATGCTGGAATCTATGGTGCAGCCAGTTTAATGCTTTCATAAAGAGGAAGAGATTTGGAATCCTGTGATATACAGGATTCCATCTTGCATTAATATTAAGAATGGAGAAATTATGGATACAAAGATTGATCAGTTAAAACAGATCATACCAGAGAAATATATTTTAAGACAGGAACCGATGAAAAATCATACAACATTCCGTATTGGGGGACCCGCCGATATTTTTGTGGCACCAGAGAATATGGAAGAGATCAAAGCGGTCAGTCGTTTTGCAAAAGAAGAGGGAATTCCATTATTTGTTTTAGGAAATGGGAGTAATCTTTTGGTCGCAGATGATGGAATGGACGGAATTGTTCTTCAGATTTACAAAAACTACAGTGGAATCGAAGTCCGTGGTAATGAACTTATCGTTAAAGCAGGAACTTTATTGAGTTCTACATCCAAAGCAGCACTCAATGAAGAATTAACTGGATTTGAGTTTGCAGGCGGAATTCCTGGAACATTTGGCGGAGCTGTCGTTATGAATGCTGGTGCATACGGTGGTGAGATGGTGCAGGTACTAAAAGAAGTGACAGTTCTTACCAAAGAAGGAGAGATCAAAACTCTCAAAGCAGAAGAATTAGAACTTGGTTACCGTACAAGTAACGTCTTGAAGAATGAATACGTTGTCTTAGAAGGTGTGATCGCACTTAAGAAAGGGAATAAAGAAGAAATCAAAGCCAAAATGGATGAGTACGCATTGGCGAGAAAAACAAAACAGCCATTAGAATATCCAAGTGCCGGAAGTACATTTAAACGTCCAGAAGGATATTTTGCTGGAAAATTGATTCAGGATGCAGGATTAAAGGGATATCAGGTGGGAGATGCACAGGTATCTGAAAAACACAGTGGTTTTGTGATCAACCGTGGAAATGCTACAGCATCCGATGTTATGCAGTTGATCAGTGACGTGAAAGATAAAGTAAAAGAACAGTTTGGAGTTACGATGGAGCCAGAAGTAAAACGTGTCGGAAGGTTCTAAAAAGGAGCAGTACAGATGAGATTTGTAATTGTAACAGGAATGTCAGGAGCAGGAAAAAGCAGTGCATTAAAGACATTAGAAGATGCTGGATATTTTTGTGTTGATAATCTTCCAGTGGCTTTACTTGATAAATTTGCAGACATGTTGTTAGATGAAACTGCCAAGATTGAAAATGTTGCCCTTGGGATCGATATCCGTAATGGCAGAGGAATTGGCGAGTTAGCACATAAATTAAAAGAAATCGAGGCAGCAGGGATCAAGTATGAGATTCTCTATCTGAATGCAAGCAATCGTATTTTATTAAAACGATATAAAGAGACAAGAAGAAATCATCCTCTGTCAAGAGATGGAAGAGTTGAGGATGGAATTGCAAAAGAGCGTGAGATCATGAAGTTTCTGCAAGATCAGGCAACGTATGTGATCGATACTAGTCAGCTTCTGACAAGGGAGTTAAAAGAAGAGATCGATCGTATTTTTGTAGACGGAGAAGAAGGGGAACGATTCCAGATTGCAGTTGTTTCTTTTGGATTTAAACATGGGATTCCTGCAGATGTAGATCTGGTATTTGATGTCAGATTTCTTCCAAATCCATACTATGATCTGAATCTGCGGCCATTAACTGGAAATGACAAGCCCATTCAGGATTTTGTCATGAGGCATGAAGAATCTGTGGAATTTCTTGACAAGTTAGATGATATGATGAGATTCTTGATCCCAAATTATATTAAAGAAGGTAAGTATAATCTTGTGATCGGAATCGGATGTACTGGAGGAAAGCATCGATCTGTTACGATCACCAATAAATTGGCAGAGAGATTAAAACAGTTGCCATATTCCGTCAAAGTAGAGCATAGAGATATTATGAGGTAGGCAATGTCATTTTCAAGTAATATTAAAGAAGAATTATCAAGAAATGAAACCGGTGCCAGACACTGTAAGATTGCGGAAATCGCAGGATTCTTGTGTTTTGGAGGGAATATCAGTCTAGAGCCGGAACATTATAAGATTCAGATCCAGACGGAGACGGTATCTGCCGCGAAACGTTTTTATACACTTATCAAAGATGTGTTTGATATTCATGCAAAGATTGATGTTGGACGAAACGAATTTCTAAAAAGAAGTCGAAATTATACGATAAGTGTTGACAAGCATAAGGATTGTGTTTTAATATTGAAAGCAGTGAAACTTTTAGATTCCAAAGAATTTGGACTTGTTTTACAGAACACATGTTGTAAGCGGGCATATATTCGAGGGGCTTTTCAGGCAGCTGGTTCCATGAGTGATCCAGAGAAGAATTATCATTTTGAAGTTGTATCTACCGATGTACAGACAGCAGAACAATTAAAAGAGGTCTTGAATTTTTTTGATTTAGATGCTAAAATTGTCTTGCGTAAAAAGTACTACGTGGTATACATGAAAGAAGGATCAAAGATTGTAGATGTGTTGAATATTATGGAAGCACACGTCGCATTGATGGAGCTGGAGAATGTAAGAATCCTGAAAGATATGCGTAATAAAGTAAACCGTCGTGTCAATTGTGAGACAGCGAACATTAATAAGACGGTTTCAGCCGCAGTCAAGCAGGTGGAAGACATTGAATATATTGATAAGCACAAAGGCCTCCGTTTTTTAGATCAAGGGTTGCAGGATATTGCAAGATTACGTCTGGAACACCCGGAAGCTACACTGAAAGAACTTGGAGATATGCTAGAACCGCCAGTAGGCAAGTCTGGTGTGAACCACCGGTTAAAGAAGATCGGCCGAATTGCGGAAGAGATAAGATTGGGAGGACAGGAATGATTTCAAAGAACGTCAAAGTGGAAGTAGCCTTAAGAGAAGAAGACAGACCAATAGCGTTTCTTGTACAGATGGCGAGCCAGTTTGAGAGCAAGATTTTATTTGAGACAGGGAATAAGCAAGTCAATGTAAAGAGTATGATGGGAATGATGAGTCTTGGATTAGACTTAGATCGTTTAGAGGATTTAACAGTCGTAGCTGATGGAGTCGATGAAGAAGAAGCAGTCAGCAAGATTGAATGTTATCTTACAAAAGGAGCATAGATACACATATCTGTGCTTTCATATATGCCGAAATAGCTCAGTTGGTAGAGCACTTCACTCGTAATGAAGGGGTCGCCGGTTCAAGTCCGGTTTTCGGCTTACATAGCAAAGGATCAGGCATTTGCCTGATCCTTAGTTCATATTAACCACCAAAATAAGAAAAATGCATATAATCTCTGCGAGATCCCCACAAACCACGATTAAAACCATATTTCTCAAGGATTTTAACCAGCTTACAATTCAAAGGAATTGAATAACGATTCTTCTTTGGTTTCCAGAAAGAACCAGCCAATACCTTTTTACCCTGGATCATATAGTTTTCATTGGAATTGATATCAAAAGCTAATCCCTCACAATGTTCAGAACTGGAATTTTTACCACGCCAGCTGTAGCATCCGATTTCATGGATAGGGAAACGTTCTTTGCTCTTGTAGATTTCCTTAAACATTTCTTTAACAGAAGGTGCAAGACCTTTATTTACGGTGATACGGAATTTTCTTGTGTATTTTTTCTTGCCTTTCTTATCCCATACTTTTACCGTGATCATTTTCATATGTTTCTTTGCCTGCTTAGCGCTCTTATAGTCAGCATAATAAGACTTCCCAAAAGCACGGCGGCAACGACTTTCGTAAGATTCGTCTGCATAAGAATAATAATCACAGTATTTTAGATAAGGTGTCATTGGACCATACAGTTTACCACCATTGAAGTTCTTATATGCCTGAATTTTGTAGTAATAAGCAGTTCCGTTTGTTAACTTCGTATGAGTATAAGATAAACTGTTTCGACTTGTAAAAGTCTTTAATTTTGTGTAATTTCCATCTTCCTTTTTGGAATAATATACGATATACCCATCAGCCTCATCATTTTTTGCCCATGTGATCGTATTGATCTTCTTTTTCTTGGAAGAAGCACTTTTTACTTTTGTACCATTGATCGTAACCTGACAAGAAATATAATTAGAAAAATCCCCATAAAATGTTTCATTAATATATGTAGTGTATGGACGGATCTTGTAATAATATACTTTTCCTAATTCGAGATTTTTTTGTGTATATGTTTGAAAAGATTCGTCATCATCATCGTACCACCAAGAGCTCCTACTTTCATTAGATACAGTTTGGATTAATTCATAATTTCCATCAGGAGAAACACTTCGATAAATTTGATAACCATCACAATCATCGGATGTTTTCCATTTAATAGTAATACTATGCGAATTTCCAGCACTGGCTTCCAAAGCAGAAGGAGCTGGCAAAGGATTAATAATACATTTGCCTACATAAGTGGTTACAGTTTTATATCCCTCACTATCTTCATAAGAAGCTTCTAATTTGTAATAATAAGGAACACCTTTTGCAACATAGGTGTTTGTATAGGAATTGCCATATACGGTATTTTCATAGCTGTAAGAACCATTTGGGGAAGTCGCCGAATAAATATCCACTTCAGAATAAGAAACTCCATCAGGTGCTTTCCATTGTATGGTTATATCATTACCATTTAATCCATAATAAGTAATAATTGGTGCTGCATTTTGATTTTCATTGGCAGAAACTTTCTTACCAAAGACAAAAAAACAGCTAAACATTAAAATAAATACCAAAAATCTGCATAGATTCTTGAAAATTTGTTTTTTCAATTTATAATTCCCCTTTCTTCATATATATTTTATATGATTTCATTATAACATAAAAAAACCACAGTAATGCAAAAATAAATGAAAAATGCATACTGTGGTTTTTAATATTCTATTTTGGCTTACAAGTGTCGATACAGTAAATAGTATCTACTGATCCAGAAAACTAGATCTCAAATAAATCACTATAAGCTTTCAGTGCTCCATCTGTTTCATGTGCAAGTACACGTTTTGCAAGTATTTTACCAAGCTGAACACCTTCCTGATCAAAGCTGTTTACATTCCAGATGAATCCCTGGAACATGATCTTGTTCTCGAAATGAGCTAACAGAGATCCAAGTGATTCAGGTGTTAACTGATCTCCAATGATGATACTTGATGGACGTCCACCTTCGAATTTCTTGTTGTTGTTTTCATCATCTTTACCACATGCGAAAGCAACGATCTGAGCTGCAACGTTAGCACATAACTTCTTCTGGCTTGTGCTTCCTTCGATCACAACATCTGTAGCAAGCTGGCTGTCTTTGAATCCAACGAACTGTAAAGGAACGATGTCAGTTCCCTGATGTAATAACTGATAGAAAGAATGCTGACCATTTGTACCAGGTTCTCCAAAGATGATAGGTCCTGTTACATAATCTACAGGCTCACCAAAACGGTTTACAGATTTACCATTAGATTCCATGTCACACTGCTGTAAATGTGCTGGGAAACGGCTTAATGCCTGAGAATATGGTAAAACAGCTGTTTCAGGATATCCCTGTACATTTCTTTCATAAACACCGATCAGGGCATCTAATAAGTCAGGGTTTGCTTTGATGTCTTTGTTAGTAGCAAGCTTGTCTTCTTCAGCCATACCATCAAGGATTCTTGCAAAGACGTCTGGTCCAAATGCAAGTGAAAGGATCACTCCACCTACAGAAGATACAGAAGAATAACGTCCACCGATAAAGTCATCCATGAAGAATGCAGCAAGATAATCATCACTCTTAGCTAAAGGAGAAGTCTCACTTGTTGCAGTTAACATATGTTTAGAAGGATTTAATCCAGCTTTTACTAAAGCATCTTTAACGAAAGCTTCATTTGTTAATGTCTCTAATGTTGTTCCAGATTTAGATACAACGATAAATAAAGAACGGGAAACATCGATAGAATTTAAAACAGCAGCTGCATCATCAGGGTCTACGTTACTGATGAATTTTGCTTCCATTTTAGCGCATCCGTTTGCCTTAGCCCAGTTTTCAAGAGCAATATATAAAGCACGAGGTCCTAGATCACTACCACCGATACCGATCTGAACAACTGTAGTGAATGTTTCACCAGCTTCATTTGTGATTTCACCAGCATGTACTTTGTTTGCAAAGTCAGCTGCTTTTTTCTGCTGTTCAACGTAGAAATCACGTTTGTTGACACCATCAACGATAACGTCTTTTCCAAGCTGTCTGCGAGCTAAATGATGAAGAACAAGTCTCTGTTCTCCTGTGTTGATGATTGCTCCGTTGTATAATTCTTCGAATTTGTCAACTAACTGATGTTCATCAGCTAATTCAGCTAATACATCAAGGACTTCATCATCTACCTGTTTTGCAGCGTAGTTAAAGCTTAAACCAGAAGCCATAGGTGCAGAATATTCAGCGACACGTTTCGCACCGTTTTCACCTGCCATAGCTTCTTTGATGTCTACATGACCTTTAAGATCTTTGAGTTTAGCATAAGATGTTAAAGTATCAAGATTGTTCCATGTTACCATAAATAAATCCTCCTTAAGTCCATATAAATATAAAATGAAAGATATAAGGAAATGCAGATACAAATGGGTATCTGCACGCACTAATATCATAGAATAATTATACAAAAAAAACGCTGTAAATGCAATCTGAAATGGGACTAAGTATTAACTCATTTTATGAATTTTTGCTGACAGTAATGATGATACCAACTGGGCGTTTTATGGTTCCATTACCAAGAAAGCTGTCAGAAGAAATATCATGAGACAGATCAGTTTCCCAAAGCTGATAGCCATAAGCACGATTCAAAACATAGATATTTAAATCAGCACCGTTTTCTGAGGAAAGTTTAAAAGTTTCATTTATATTTGATCTGTTTGAGACAGAAAAACCATATGCAGATGTTAAACATGATTCTAATGCTACATTTTTCCCTGATACAGATGCGATATTTGAGAAATCATAAGTTGTTGCTACAGATTCTTTGATCGACTGAGTTAAAGAAGTATCAGCAGTGCTTGATCTTACTCCGGTTGTACCGACACCAGCTGCGAGAACAACAGCGATGGCAGCACCCATAATATTTCTTATCATATATATTCTTGGTTCCTTTCGTGTGATTGTAAGTATTGACCCTCATTTTTTAAAATTGGGTACATTATAAATACAATATACAATCCAAGTCAAGCAAAATTCAAAGATTCAGCGTTTTGTGTAATAAAACCGCATTAAATAGGAAGTCTTTTGTAAAATTGTTTTTTGGGTTTCCAATATTGCTAAGCTATGGTACAATAAATTTTTGTGAGTCAAAATATATAGAAAAGAGGAAAGTAATTTGGAAAATAGAGAGAAATTTTCATCTAGAATTGGATTTCTTTTGATCTCGGCTGGTTGTGCGATCGGCTTGGGAAATGTGTGGAGATTTCCATTTATCACAGGACAATACGGTGGAGCTGCATTTGTACTGATCTATCTGTTCTTCCTGATCATTTTAGGGCTGCCAATCCTTGTTATGGAATATGCAGTCGGAAGAGCCAGTCAGAAGAGTATTGCAAGATCCTTTCAGGTGTTAGAGCCGAAAGGAACAAAATGGCATTGGTACAGTTATGTTGGTATGGCTGGAAATTATCTGTTGATGATGTTTTACACGACAGTAGCAGGATGGATGATCAGCTATTTCTTTAAGATGTTAAAAGGAGACTTTGTTGGGAAAAATCCAGCACAGGTAGAAAATACTTTTGGAACAATGCTGTCAGATCCAAAGGCACAGATCTTCTGGATGTTAGTAGTTATTGCATTGGGATTTTTAGTATGTTCTCTTGGTCTTCAAAATGGAGTAGAGAAGATCACAACAGTTATGATGTCATGTTTGTTTATCGTAATTCTGGTATTGATCGCAAGGAGTGTAACTTTAGATGGAGCCTCTGCAGGATTAAAATTTTATCTGATCCCAGATTTTGCAGCAGTGAAGAAACAAGGTGTGATGACGGTCGTATCCGCAGCAATGGGACAGGCATTCTTTACACTAAGTCTTGGAATAGGGGCGATTGCAATCTTTGGAAGTTACATTGACAAGAGCCGAAGACTGACAGGAGAAGCAATCAGTGTGGCAATTCTTGATACGTTAGTAGCATTAATGGCAGGACTGGTGATCTTTCCAGCATGTTTTGCATTCGGAGTAAATCCAGGAAGCGGACCAAACTTAGTATTTATCACACTGCCAAATGTATTTAACGAAATGCCAGGAAGCAGGATCTGGGGAGCGATGTTCTTCTTATTTATGAGCTTTGCGGCACTATCAACGATCATTGCAGTATTTCAGAACATCTTGTCATTTGCACAAGACCTATGGGGATGGAGCCTTAAGAAAGCGATCGTATTTAATGCAGTACTCATTATTGTGTTATCCTTACCATGTGCTCTAGGATTTAACGTATGGAGTTTTATTCAGCCACTAGGAGCAGGAACAACGATCCAGGATTTAGAGGACTTCATCGTAAGCAACAATATTCTTCCAATAGGATCTCTGATCTATCTGTTATTCTGCGTTACAAAATACGGATGGGGCTGGGATAACTTCATGAAAGAAGCCAACGAAGGAAAAGGAATCAAATTCCCAAAATGGCCACGTATTTACATTACTTATATATTACCATTGATCGTTTTGTTTATCCTTGTGCAGGGGTACATAGAGAAGTTTTAATTTGTAGAGTTGGCCAACTTTAGATTTCGAGTATATGATAAAAAATAAATAAACGATCGGAAGAGCAGCTAGAGAATTTTCCTCACGTTTTTTACAGATCGCTGATCCGCCGGCTTTCCTTGCGTAACTCGCCTTCAAGGGTATTCAAAACAGAAACTCTTTGAGGCTCAGACAACGCACCAAGCCGGCTGCGAATCCGTAAAAAACGTGGCAAAATTCTAATGCTGCTCTTCCGATCGTTTATTTATTTTTTATCATATACCTGAAGTCTAAAGTGTGGACAATTACAAGATTGGAAAATTTAAGGTGATAGATGTAGGTTAAACGTTATTGGTATTTATAATAAACATCTGTCTACCACTACAAAAATTGAAAACCAATAACGTTCAACATACACACCTTTCTGTTTGGAAATTCTTAATTTTATACGAGAACGTCTTCAGGTATTCATAAAAATATAAAGAAAGATAGAGGTGCGAAATGAAATTCGTTTTTCGTACCTCTATCTTTCTTTATATTTTTATGAATACTTAATACATTTCCGTCATACAATTAAAATTTACACAGTTGCATGTGTAGATCTATTATCTGTTCCTTCATGGCTTTTCTGGAACAGTTTCTTAAAGCAGGAAACTGCAACCATAAGTCCAAGTGCCATCAGAAGTAAAGCGACGATCAACTGTAATCCATCGATCATAAATACGAATCCACCTGTTACAAAGATCTTTGTAAAGATTCCGATCACGGCCTGTACAAGGGCTGTAAATGTTACAACTAACATGATGCACATAGGTGCGTATAACATCCATCCTTTTCTTCCTGTTGTTAATAAGAAGACAGATAATGCGATCAATACCAAAGATGCTAATAACTGGTTTGCGGCTCCGAATAATGGCCAGATGTTATTGTATCCACCTAAGCATAATAAGAATCCGAAGAATAATGTGATAACAGTTGAGAAATATTTGTTTGTAAATAATTTTCTTACCCCTGTAAGATCAGATCCATCAGCAGCGTCTCCCATGAATAATTCCTGGAATGACATACGTCCGATTCTTGCTACAGAGTCAAGGGATGTTAATGCAAGTGCAGAAACACACATTGTCATAAAGCAAGTAGCTACATGTTTAGGGATTCCAAGTAGTGTTAAGAATCCAGCTACATTTCCTGAGAAGATCTGGAATGGTGTTCCTTCAGGCATTTTACCACCGACAGCTGCTGCACCGACAACAACTAAGGCGATAACACCTAATAAAGATTCTACCATCATAGATCCATATCCAACACAAAGCATATCTTTTTCATTGCTGACTGTCTTAGATGATGTTCCGGAAGATACCAAACTGTGGAATCCTGAAACAGCACCACAGGCGATCGTGATAAATAATGTAGGGAATAAGCTTTTTCCACCAACATTAAATCCGCTGAATGCTGGTAAGTTCATTGCTGGATGGGCAACAAATACACCAAGAACAGCACCGATGATCATTCCGACTAATAAGAAGGTACTTAAATAGTCACGAGGCTGCATCATTAGCCACATTGGCATAACAGATGCAAGGAATAAGTAAACCATAACGACTGCGATCCATGTATTTTTTGTAAAATATAATGGGAAGGCAATACCAACGGCTAACATAACGATCAGTAATACAAGTCCTGCAACAAATTCTACTTTCTGGTTTGGTTTTACATATTTTGTGAATAATCCGAAAACAACAGCTCCTAAGATAAATAACATAGAGATAGAAGCAGCGGCAGCGTTTGGTGAACTTTTAGCACCAGTTACTGTAAATCCGTTAAAGGTTCCGGCAACCATATCTGTGAAAGCTGCGATTACAAGTAAAGTAAATAACCAGGAGAACAGAAGAAATAATTTTCTTCCTGTTTTACCAATGTATTTCTCAATCAGGACACCCATGGATTTTCCTTCATTCTTTACAGAAGCGTAAAGAGATGTAAAATCCTGAACGGCTCCGAAGAAGATACCACCGATCAATAGCCAGAGAAGAACTGGCAGCCATCCAAACATTGCGGCGATGATCGGTCCGGTAACAGGACCTGCACCTGCGATGGATGAAAACTGATGGGAAAATACAACGGCTTTTGGTGTCGGGATGTAATCTTCACCATCTTCATGTGTGTAAGCTGGGGTTTTCGCTTTAGGATCGATTCCCCATGTCTTAGCTAACCAGCGTCCGTAAAGGGCATAACCAGCAACTAATACGACGATTGCGATTGCTACGATTGTTAAGCTATTCATTCTTAATCACTCCTCTTAAAATAAACTCTATCATAAAATAAAATGTATTCAAAACACAGGATACAATAAAAATGAGTAAAAAAAAATCTCCTGAAATGCCTGCTTAGCATTCCAGAAGACGAATATTCTCCGCGGTACCACTTCTTTTTATTACTCAAATCGTAATCCCTTAGTCACATCATTTAATGTGTTCCTTGATAACGGAAGGATCCCGGTCGCACTTACTAATGAATTATCATGTTCAGCTGACTGCTCGCAGGGGATATGGATATAAGTTCTTTATTGCCTCACAGCAACCGGCAACTCTCTGGAAAAGAATTCAAATATCAATGTGTCCTGCTCATTGCATTGCATTCTGTATTTCGTTGCACTTATAATAGTCCTGTAAAAAAAGAATGTCAAGAGAAAATAATGTTCTATTTTTGATACAATCAAGCCATCAAAGCTTTACTTACTTCCTTAAGATTCATGCCGTTAGAACCTTTGATCAGTACGACATCGTTCTTCTTTAAGTAAGTTTCGAGAAAAGCGATCAGTTCTCCGTTAGAAGAAAATGCACGGGTGTGGAGAGAAGGATTTTCCTTCCATGCTTCCTCAATATAATGTCTGGAAAGTTCACCAGTGATAAATAGATCTGTCACTTTTGTTGTGGCGATAAAACGTCCTACTTCTTTGTGGTATTCCGGTGAATCTAGTCCAAGTTCTAACATGTCAGATAAGACAGCGATCTTTCTTCCACGTGTCTTAAATTCAGATAAAATACTTAAACTTGCTTTCATGGAATCTGGGCTTGCATTATACGCATCATCGATCAGAATATAGTCGTTAACGTGGATAATATTCTGTCGCTGACCAGAAAATGTGGATAACTGTGCCTTGATCGCACTCATTGGAACATCATAGCGAAGTCCGATCGCAATAGCGGCTAATGCATTGGATACATTATGCTTTCCAAGTACATTTAAAGTGATAGGTTCTTTCATATCACCATAGTGGAATTCAAATAAAGTCTGTCCACCTTTTTCACGGATTTTTTCTGCACGGTAAGTACAATCATCTGCGAAACCGTAAAATTCATATGGTTTTTTGACATAATCGATATGTTTACGGATCATATCATTATCTCCATTTAAGAATAGGACACCATCTTCAGGCAGACCATTCTGGATATCTAATTTTTCGATACAGATATTGTCTCGGGAACCCATCATCTCAATGTGTGAAACACCAACATTTGTGACAACACCAACGTTTGGATGGATGATATTACCAAGAGTTGTGATCTGTCCCTTTTCACTCATTCCCATCTCAAGAACACCGATTTCATCTTTGGATGTCAGATGATCTAATGTTAATGGAACACCAACCTGACTGTTTTGATTGCCAATCGTTTCAAATACTTTGTATTTGCCCTTTAAAACATGTGCGATCATCTCGCGGGTTGTTGTTTTACCAACACTTCCAGTAACGCCGATGATCGGAAGAGACATTTTATTTCTGTAATAGGCAGCAATCTGCTGCATGGCTGTCAAAGTATCAGGAACTTTGATGTATGGAGCATTTCCTGAAGCTTCTGTATGTTCTTGTGTTAAGCAGGCACCGCCTTCTTTTAATGCATTAGGAATAAAAATATGGGCATCAACACGTTCTCCGATGATCGGTACAAATAAAGTGTTAGGACCGATCTCCATAGAATTCGTACTTAAGTGGTCAATCTTCATGGAAGGATCACCACATAAAAGTGTTCCGTCTGTTGCTTCTAAAATGTCTTGAATTGTTATATTCTCCATAGAAAACCTCGTTTCTTTCACTGTTAGATTTCAGCATAGGTGTGATTGATGATAATGGTTTAAAAAATTTATGCTGTTATCTACAGATTATAGCATAAAATGAAGTTGTATGATAAAATGATAGCCAGAAAATACAAAAAACATATTAGAAAAGAGGGTTCATGAGTTTTACACATTTACATGTCCATACAGAATATAGTCTGCTGGATGGTTCCAGTAAGATCAAGGAGCTAGTTCATCAGGCAAAAGAGCTTGGCATGGACAGCATTGCGATCACCGATCATGGAGCGATGTACGGAGTGATCGATTTTTACAGGGCAGCGAAAGCAGAAGGGATCAAACCGATCATTGGATGCGAGATTTATGTAACAACTGGTTCGAGATTCGATAAAGAAGCCAGTCAGGGAGATAAAAGATACTATCATCTGGTACTTCTTGCCCAAAATGACACGGGTTACCATAACTTGATGAAGATTGTTTCCAGGGGGTTTACCGAAGGATTTTATTACAAGCCACGAGTAGATTATGAAGTTCTGGAAGAATACAAGGAAGGTCTGATCGCATTAAGTGCATGTCTTGCTGGGGAAGTTGCAACTTATATCCGTGAAAATAACTACGAAAAAGCAAAGAATACGGCGTTGAGATTACAGGATCTTTTTGGAAAAGACAATTTCTTCTTGGAATTGCAAGATCACGGAATTCCAGACCAGACAAAAGTAAATACGGCACTGCTTAAGATGTCAAAAGAAACAGGCATTGATCTGGTTGCTACAAATGATATTCATTATACATTTAAAGAAGATGCCGAGGCACATGATATCCTACTTTGTATCCAGACGGGGAAGAAAGTGCAGGATGAAGACCGTATGCGTTATGAAGGAGGTCAGTATTATTTAAAATCTCCGGAAGAAATGCAGAGATTGTTCCCATATGCAAGAGAAGCGATCGAGAATACAGGCAAGATTGCCAAACGTTGTAATGTTGAAATCGTATTTGGAGAACAGAAAGTGCCAGAATACGATGTGCCAGAAGGATACACTGCAGTTACGTATCTGAACCATTTATGCGAAGAAGGCTTAAAACGTCGTTATCCGAATATTACAAAAGAATTAAGAGAGCGGTTGGATTATGAATTGAAAACTATTGAAAATATGGGATATGTTGATTATTTTCTGATCGTATGGGATTTCATTCATTATGCGAAAGAACATGGGATCGCAGTGGGACCTGGTCGTGGTTCCGCAGCCGGAAGTATCGTTTCTTACTGTTTGGAGATCACAGATATCGATCCGATCCGGTATCAACTGCTGTTTGAACGTTTCTTAAATCCAGAGCGTGTATCCATGCCCGATATCGACGTGGATTTCTGTTATGAGAGAAGACAGGAAGTCATTGATTATGTTGTAAGAAAATACGGGAAAGATCAAGTAGTACAGATCATCACTTTTGGAACTATGGCTGCAAGGGCCGTGATCCGTGATGTCGGAAGAGTTTTGGATATTCCATATGCAAAAGTAGATGGAATATCAAAGATGGTTCCAAATGAATTAAATATTACGATCGATAAAGCATTAAAGATCAGCAAGGACTTGAGAAATGCTTATGAGCAGGACGAAGAAACACATTATCTGATCGATATGTCGAAGAGACTAGAAGGACTTCCAAGACATGCTTCCATGCATGCAGCTGGAGTCGTGATCGGTAAGACAGCGATTGATGAATATGTGCCATTAGCAACAGGTGCAGATAACGCAGCTGTTACTCAGTTTACGATGACAACGATCGAAGAACTTGGTCTGTTGAAGATGGACTTTTTGGGACTTCGTACATTAACAGTCATTCAGGATGCAGAGAAAATGGTGCGAAGAAAAGTGCCGGATTTTGATATCACGAAAATTGATCCGACAGACAAAGAAGTTTATGAGATGATCGGAAATGGTCATACAGAAGGTGTGTTTCAGTTGGAAAGTTCAGGAATGAAGTCATTTATGAAAGAACTAAAACCACAGAATATGGAAGATATCATCGCTGGAATTTCTTTGTATCGACCGGGACCAATGGACTTTATTCCACGATACATTGAGGGAAAGAATCATCAGGAAAGCATACATTATGAATGTGAACAGATGGAAGAGATTCTGGAGCCAACCTATGGATGTATCGTTTATCAGGAACAGGTTATGCAGATCGTTATGAAATTAGCCGGATATACACTTGGACGAAGTGACCTTGTACGTCGTGCGATGTCCAAGAAAAAAGGCGATGTCATGATCAAAGAACGACAGAATTTCGTTTATGGAAATGAAGAAGAAGGAATTCCAGGATGTATCAATAACGGTATTGATGAAAAGACAGCGAACCAGATCTGGGATGAGATGTTAGACTTTGCAAAATATGCATTTAACAAATCTCATGCGGCAGCATATGCAGTAGTTGCCTATCGTACAGCCTATTTAAGATGCCATTATCCAGTAGAATTTATGGCAGCCTTGTTAACCTCTGTTCTTGGAAATACAAACAAGATTTCAGAATACAGTTATGCCTGCAAGAAGTTAGGAATTAAGATTTTGCCACCAGATATTAACTATGGAGAGGGTGCGTTCTCTGTAGACCATGGAAATATCCGCTATGGACTGACTGCGATCAAGAGTCTGGGACGGCCAGTCATTGAAGCGATCATAAGAGAACGAAATTTAAATGGACCATACAGAGATTTTAAAGATCTCGTGGAACGATTATCAAGCAAAGAGATCAATAAACGAACTGTAGAAAATCTGATCAAATCGGGAGCTTTAGATTGTTTTCATGTAACAAGAAAGCAGCAGATGATCGTTTACGCCAGTGTGATCGACAGTATCCAGAAAGAACGGAAAAATGAGATCGCAGGACAGATGAGTCTGATGGACCTTCTTGGAGAAGAAGACCAGCAGTCTTTTCAGATTTCTTATCCGGATGTCGGGGAATATGAGAAAGAGCAGAAACTTGCCATGGAAAAGGAAGTGCTTGGGATCTACGTCAGTGGACATCCTTTAGAGGATGATATAGAACGCCTTGAACGAAGTGTAACAGCACATACTTCTGATTTTGTGATCGATGAAGAAACAGGAAAGACAAAGATTCACGATCGGGAAAGCTGTATCATTGGCGGTTTGATCAGTGAGATGAGTGTGAAACTTACGAAGAAGAATCAGAATATGGCATTTATCACACTGGAAGACTTAAGAGGAACCGTGGAAGTTGTCGTATTTCCAAGACAGTATGCGACATATCAGTCTCTTTTAAGAGAAGATGCCAAAGTATTTATCAAAGGAACAACACAGATTTCTGAAGAAGAAAGCAAAGTCATCTGTAATCAGATCATTAGTTTTGAGGATAGCAGACAGGAATTATGGGTACAATTTGCAGATAAAGAAGCATTTTTTAAAGAAGAGGATGCATTAAAAGGTATTTTAACTTCTTATCCCGGTAAAAATCCAGTGGTGATCTATTGCAAAACAGAACGTGCTGTGAACCGTCTAGGGAGAGATTATATGGTTTCTGGTGACGAGAATTTATTATTTGATCTCGAAAAACGATATGGAAAAGAAAATATTCGGGTCAGATCGTTAGGAATATAACAAAGACTATTGAAAAATTTCTTTAAATGGATTAGAATAAAAGCCAAGTTAAGAATTGTATGGATTAATAATTGGAGGATATTGCAAATGGGAAAACCAAACATTAAAACAATTGGAGTTTTAACAAGTGGTGGAGATGCACCTGCTATGAACGCAGCAGTGCGTGCCGTAGCCAGAATTGGTAAAGAAAGAGGATTAAAAGTCAAGGGAATCCGTAAAGGTTACAATGGACTGTTAAACGAAGACATCATCGATTTAACACCAACAGATACAGCCGATACGATCTTCCGTGGAGGTACAATCCTTTTCACAGCCAGATGTGAAGAATTTAAGACAGAAGAAGGTCAGAAACGTGGTGCTGAGATCTGTAAAGCACATGGAATCGACGGACTGGTAGTTATTGGTGGAGACGGTTCTTTCCAGGGAGCTAAGAAGTTAGCAGCACTTGGAATCAATACGATCGGTGTTCCAGGAACGATCGACTTAGATATCGCATGTACAGAATATACGATCGGATTCGATACAGCTGTTAACACAGCGATGGAAGCGATCGACAAGATCCGTGATACATCAACATCTCATGAAAGATGTAGTATCGTAGAGGTTATGGGACGTGGAGCTGGATATATCGCATTATGGTGTGGTATGGCAACAGGAGCAGAAGATATCCTGATCCCAGAAAGCTTTGATGGAAACCTTCCTAAGGTAGAACAGCAGATCATTGAACATTTACTTCGTAACAGAGCACAAGGTAAGACACATCATATGGTAATCAATGCCGAAGGTGTTGGACATTCTTACAGTATGGCGAAGAGAATCGAATCTGCAACAGGTATTGAAACACGTGCTACGATTCTTGGACATATGCAGCGTGGTGGAAGCCCAACAGCAAAAGACCGTGTATACGCTTCTATGATGGGTGCTTACGCAGTTGACTTATTATGTGCAGGAAAGACAAACCGTGTTGTTGGATACCAGAACGGAAGATTCATGGATATGGACATTGACGAAGGACTCGCAATGACAAAAGATATTGATGAATATCAGCTTCAGATCGCACATTTATTAGGAAAATAAATAAAACATGATCTTAGAGGAATCCTGTTTATCTAGGATTCCTCTATTTCTCTATATAGGAGCATTATTTTATGAAAGAGTTACGACCGGTACAGGTCATATTGCTTGGATTTTTAATTACAATATTTGCAGGATCAGTACTGCTTGCGCTGCCGATCGCAACGCAAAGCGGTCAGGCAACGCCTTATATTGATGCATTATTTACAGCAACAACATCTGTGTGTGTGACGGGTTTGATCGTTGAGACAACAATGACGCATTGGAGCATATTTGGGCAGGCAGTGATCATATTGCTTGTACAGATCGGAGGACTTGGTGTCATTACGATCACAACCGGAATGTTTTTTATGCTTCGAAAGAGGATCACTCTTGGAAATAGAATGTTGATCCAGGAGTCTATGGGTCTTAATACAATGACAGGTTTAGTTCCATTAGTTAAGAAGATTCTGATCGGGACAGGGATCATAGAAGGAATTGGAGCAGTTCTTTATGCGACTCAGTATGTGCCGGAATTTGGTATTGGATATGGAATATGGGCAGCAATCTTTAATTCAATCTCGGCATTTTGTAATGCAGGAATGGATATTGTAAGAGACGACAGTCTGCGAAGCTATGTAACGAATCCAGTTATGAATTTTACGACAATGGGGCTGATCATCCTGGGAGGCCTTGGATTTGTTGTATGGAAAGATCTTTGGCAGGGATTCAAAAAGATCGTAAAAGATAAAGTTCCTGTAAAAAGGATGATACAACAATGGAGATTTCAGACCAAGATTGTGTTATCCATTACGTCATTTTTGATCTTGTTTGGTACAATATTGATCTTTCTGTTTGAATATCATAATCCAGCAACTATGGAGAGTCTGTCATTGCCACAGAAGATACAGGCATCACTGTTTCAGTCTGTGACGACACGTACCGCAGGGTTTGAGACGGTAGCACAGGCCGCATTGACGGATGCATCTTCGCTGGTTTCTATGTTTCTGATGATCATCGGAGGATCACCAACTGGTACTGCAGGCGGTGTCAAGACAGTGACATTTGCAATTCTTGTATTTTGTGTGCTCTCTGTGGCAAAACAAGAAGAATCAATTACGTTATTTAAACGAAGAGTTCCACAGAATCTGTTGTCGAAGGCACTTGCTATCATTGTGATCAACTTGATCGTGCTGATGACATCTGTGTTATTGCTGTTGGTATTTGATCACGGGACTTTTATGGATTCATGCTATGAATGTGTATCAGCACTCGCGACAGTTGGTTTAACCAAAGGATTGACACCGAATTTGACAATCGCAGGGAAAGTGATTATCATCATTACCATGTATTTAGGGCGTGTCGGACCGATCTCTATGGCGATCGGTTTTTCACAGAAGAATAAGAAAAAGATGGTCATGTATCCGGAACAGGATCTGATCTTATAAGTGAAATAGATTCACATTATAACATGATATCGCAACGGAGGTAACGGAGAAGAATGAAGAAGTCAGTTGCAGTTTTAGGACTTGGAAAGTTTGGAAGCAGCATCGCAAGGTCACTTGCCAAAGGTGGAGCAGAAGTACTGGCAGTTGATAAAGATGAGGATCTTGTAAGAGATATCGCAGATAAAGTAACTTGTGCAGTCTGTGTGGATATATCTGATAAGGAAATGATGAACAACATCGGATTGGAAGGAATGGATGCAGTTGTGATCGCAACTGCAGAGCATTTAGATTCCAGTGTTATGGCATTGATGATCGTCAAAGAGATCGGTGTGCCATATGTTCTTGCGAAGGCAGACGGAACTTTAAAAGGAGAGATATTAAAACGTGTTGGAGCCGATGAGATCGTTTATCCAGAAGAAGAGATGGGAGCAAGGATCGCAAATAATCTGCTTGGAGGAAGTATGACAGATCTGTTTGACCTTTCCGCAGATACAAGTATCGTTAAAGTACCGGCAAGAAAAGAATGGATCAACAAATCATTAGTAGACATTAATTTCCGTGGAAAATATAACGTTAACGTCATCGCGATCGAAGGAGAAGGTGGTGTTGACGGGGCTCCAGATCCAACGAAACCGATCAAAGATGAGGAAAATCTTGTGCTGATCGGTAAGAAAGACGATCTGGTCAAATTAAGAAAATAATAGATCGGAGGTGGATAAGAATATGATCACAACCACTCAGAATAAGCAGATCAAACAGATCATCAAATTAAAGAAGAGTGCAAGAGAAAGAAGAAAACAAGAATTATTTCTTGTAGAGGGAATTCGTATGTTTACAGAGATCCCAGAAGAATATTTATATAAAGTCTATGCATCTGAAGATTTTTATAACGAACATAGAGTGATTTTTGAACATATGGATGTGGAATTGGTATCACCTCAAGTTATGAAAGAGATTTCCGATACGATGACACCACAGGGAGTTCTTGCACTGGTGAAGATGATGAAATATTCTTTAGAAGATCTTCTAGAACAGGAAAAACCATTATTTCTGGTGCTTGAGAATCTTCAGGATCCGGGGAATCTCGGGACGATCCTTCGAACAGGAGAGGGTGCAGGGATCAATGGTGTTATCATGAGTCATGATACAGTAGATATTTATAATCCAAAGGTTACGCGCTCCACGATGGGATCAATATTTCGTGTGCCATTTGTCTATGTCGATGATCTTTTAGAAGTTGCAGAAACGATGAAACAAAAGAATATCATCACGTATGCAGCACATCTCAATGGAACAGACTATACGAAGGAAGATTATCAAAAAGGAACAGCATTTTTCATTGGCAATGAGGGAAATGGTCTGACAGATAAGTTGACAGACAAAGTACAGAAGAAGATCAAGATTCCAATGTGTGGTAAGGTAGAATCATTAAATGCAGCCATGGCATCAGGCCTTTTAGTTTATGAGGCAAGACGCCAGAGACAGGGGGTGGATTAAATGTATGCAGTTTATTGGCTGATCGCATCCGCGGTATTTTTACTTGTTGAGATCATGACACTTGGACTTACAAGTATCTGGTTTGCAGGTGGAGCCGTTGTTGCAGCGATCGCAGCACTATTTGGTGTTCCATTTTGGGTACAGATGTTGATATTTATCGTGGTAACATGTCTGTTGTTTGCACTGACAAGACCAGTTGCCAAACGATATTTAAACAGCAAGGTGCAAAAAACGAATACCGATGCATTGATCGGACAGACAGCACTTGTCAAAGAAACGATCAATAACATGGAAAGCAAAGGGTTGGTTCAGTTAAATGGCCAGGATTGGACTGCGAGAAGCTTTGAGGCTGGAGAGATCATTCCAGAAGGCAGCGAAGTGATCGTAAAAGAAATCCGAGGCGTGAAACTGATCGTAGAAAGAGAGGTATAAGATTATGTCGATTATTTTATTTATTATCGTTATCGCATTGCTTGCGATGATCATTTCATCCACAGTGCGTATCGTGCCGCAGGCACATGCTTATGTTGTAGAACGACTGGGTGCTTATCAGGGAACATGGTCTGTAGGACTTCATGTCAAAGTCCCATTTATTGATCGTGTTGCAAGAAAAGTCAACTTAAAAGAGCAGGTTGTGGATTTTCCACCACAGCCAGTTATCACAAAAGATAACGTTACGATGCAAATCGATACAGTTGTATATTTTCAGATCACTGATCCAAAATTATACAGTTACGGTGTAGAGAACCCGATCATGGCAATCGAGAATCTGACAGCTACAACACTTCGAAATGTCATCGGTGATCTGGAATTAGATGAGACATTAACTTCCAGAGAGACGATCAATACACAGATGAGAGCAACACTTGACGTTGCGACAGATCCATGGGGAATCAAAGTAAACCGTGTGGAACTTAAGAACATCATTCCACCAGCAGCCATTCAGGATGCCATGGAGAAACAGATGAAAGCAGAACGTGAACGAAGAGAAGCGATTCTGATCGCAGAAGGTGAGAAGAAGTCCGCGATCTTACGTGCAGAAGGACAGAAAGAATCTATGGTCCTTCAGGCAGAGGGAGATAAGGAAGCAGCAATCCTTCGTGCGGAAGCGAAGAAAGAAGCAACGATCCGTGAAGCAGAAGGTCAGGCAGAAGCGATCCGTGCGATCCAGAAAGCGAATGCACAGGGTATTGAATCAATCAAGGCAGCCAAAGCTGACGATGCAGTCATCCAGTTAAAGAGCTTAGAAGCATTTGCTAAAGCAGCTGACGGAAAAGCTACAAAGATCATTATCCCATCTGAGATTCAGGGGATGGCAGGTCTTGTAAAATCAATTACAGAAGTTGCCAAAGACGATGAGAAGAATATTGCAGATCTGATCGAAGAACAGGTACAAGACACTGTAAAAGAACAGTAAGATCAGAAAATGTTTATGAAAATATGACAACCCTTGGCGGTATGCCGGAGCACTGAAGAGGTGTTCCGGCTTTTGCCATGTTTGATATTGATGGGAGATAAAAGATGAAGACAATCGTTTGTTATGGAGATTCTAATACTTATGGCTATAATCCGGAAAATGGATTCCGTTATGAATATGAAGAACGATGGACAACCATTTTGCAAAAGGAACTGAAAGATTCTGCGATCGTGATTTCGGAAGGATTAAACGGCAGAACAACAAGTTTTGAAGATGAGTTAAGACCAGGAAGAAATGGTGCAACATATTTAGATCCATGTTTACACAGCCACGGACCGATCGATCTGGTAGTGTTAATGCTTGGAACGAATGACCTTAAGATCCGTTTTCAGGCAACACCAACAGATATCGGAAAAGGGATCGACCGTCTGATCAAGATGATCAAATCGATCACTCCACAGAAGAGACAAGATGGACGATCCGCAAAGATCCTTTTAATGGCACCACCGCATCTTGGGGATGATCTGACAGAGATTCCAAGTGGAGAAGAGATGGGATTTGAAAGAGGGATCAGTTATTCCAAGAGATTGGCACCGATTTATGAAGACTGGGCAAAGTTTCATAACATTGAATTTCTGGATGCAGCAAAATATGCAAAAGCTTCCGAAATCGATGCCTGCCACCTGACAAGAGAAAGTCATAGGAAATTAGGTGAAATGGTTGCGAAAAAATGCAAGGAAATCCTTGAAATATAAGGGTTTCGGGTTGTTTTCAAAGATGCATTCCTATATAATAACAACTATATGATGTCTGCCAGGGATCAAAGGGCAGAGACATCCAAGATACAACAAAATGGAGGAACAAAAGATGGACGCAAAGACAAGCTTAAAGGGAAGAAGTTTCTTAACATTAAAAGACTTTACACCAGAAGAAATTGGTTATTTTTTAGATTTAGCAGCAAAATTAAAAGCAGATAAGAAAAAAGGGATCACAGGAAACAGTCTAAAAGGGAAAAATATTGCTCTTTTATTTGAAAAACCAAGTACAAGAACAAGATGTTCATTTACGATCGGATGTGTTGATGAGGGTGCACACCCAGAATATCTAGGAAAAGATGATATTCAGTTAGGACACAAAGAATCTGTAGAAGATACAGCAAGAGTTCTTGGAAGAATGTTTGACGGGATCGAATTTCGCGGATTCTTACATGAGAACGTAGAGAAATTAGCAAAATACAGTGGAGTTCCAGTATGGAATGGTTTAACAGATGATTACCATCCAACACAGATCTTAGCGGACTTTTTAACATTAAGAGAACAGTTTGGAGAGATCAAAGGATTAAACTTCGTATTCGCTGGAGACGGAAGAAATAACATGAGCAACTCTTTAATGATCGGATGCAGTAAGATGGGATTGAATTTCACATGCTTAGCACCAAAGAGTTTATGGCCAAATGAAGAACTGGTAAAACAGTGCGAAGAGTATGCGAAAGAATCTGGAGCTAAGATCCGTTTTACAGAAGATGTGAAAGAAGCTGTGGAAGGTGCAGACTGCATTTACACAGACGTATGGGCATCTATGGGTGAAGAAGACAAGGCAGCAGAAAGAATTGCTTTATTAAGACCATATCAGGTAAATAAAGAAATGTTAGAGATGACAGGAAAAGATACTACAGTTGTTATGCATTGCCTGCCAGCAGTTAAAGGACATGAGATCACAGAAGATGTTTTTGAACATTATGCAGATGTGATTTTTGATGAAGCAGAAAATCGTATGCACACGATCAAAGCTGTTATGGTAGCGACTTTAGGAGAATATTAGGAGATAGGATATTCAATGAAAAGTAAGATTCTCAAGGAATTAAAGAATGCAGATGATTATATATCAGGACAGCAGCTTTGTGAGCGGTTGGGAGTTTCAAGGACTGCTGTCTGGAAGCATATCAAAGCATTAAGAGCAGAAGGTTACGAGATTGATTCTGTGACAAATAAAGGCTATAAACTTATGATGGAACCAGATCTTTTGACAAAAGAAGAAGTAGCATCCTGCCTTCATACCAAATGGCTTGGAAAAGATCTTCATTGTTATGAGACAATGGATTCTACAAATCTTGAGATCCGCCGTCTGGCAGAAGCAGGTGCCGGTCACGGAACCGTTGCGATCACAGAAGAACAGACGATGGGAAAAGGAAGAAGAGGACGAAGCTGGTTGGCAGAAGCTGGAACAGGGATCGCGATGAGCTTTCTTCTAAAACCTCAGATTGAAGCTCAGAATTCTTCTATGCTTACGTTAGTTACTGCATTAGCGGTAAATGAAGCAATCTGTGAGACAACAGGAATTCGGGCAAAGATCAAATGGCCAAACGATATCATTGTGAATGGAAAGAAGATTTGTGGAATCCTAACAGAGATGAGCCTTCAGATGGATGAGATCAATTACATTGTAGTGGGACTTGGTATCAATGTAAATATCGATCATTTTCCAGAAGATTTAAGTGATAAGGCAACTTCACTCCAGATCGAGGGAGGAAGAAAGATCAAGAGAGCTCCATTGGCAGCGAAAGTGTTAGAATGTTTTGAAAAATATTACGATATGTTTTTGAAGACAGAAGATCTTAGCATGTTGCAAGATGAATACAATAAACTTCTGGTACATACAGACCAGAAGATCAAGGTTGTCAGAGGTTCCAAAGAAGAGATATTCTTATCAAGAGGCATCAATCATCGTGGAGAATTACTGGTAGAGGATGAAGATGGAAAGGTATCAGAAGTTTCATCCGGAGAGGTATCAGTAAGAGGTATCTTGGGATACGTATAAGAGATTCCGAGAATATATACAAGAAACAAGGAGAAATACAAAAACATGTATCAGGATAAAGTTACATTATGCGGTTCCAATGCATATGAGAAGAAATATTACTTAAACCCTGATTTTTCTGGATTACCAGAACAGATCAAACAGGAACTGCAGATTGCATGTGTACTATTTACAGCAGAAGTCGGCGGAGTCTTGACATTAGAGTTCGATGAAGAAGGCAAATTAAATTTTGTTACTCATGTGGAAGATAATGATTTCTTTTACGATGAGATCGGAAGTGAACTGATGATCAAGAAACTAAGACAGGAAAAACAGGATTTCTGGGAGTCCTTGGAACTATATTATAAAATATTCCTTTTGGGAGAAGATGAGGTATAAATTATGTTATTAGCACTCGATGTTGGGAATACCAATATAACGATCGGCGTATTCAAAAGAAAAGAGATTATAGAGGTATTTCGAATTACAACAAAGTTACCAAGAACATCCGATGAATTTGGAATTCTGATTTCAAGCCTATTAAAGGAAAAAGGATTGGATGAAGGTGAAGTGAAGGCAGCGATCATAGGATCCGTTGTGCCAAATATCATGCATTCACTGAGTAGTGGTTTGATCAAATATTTTGATGTAAAACCGATCATTGTAGGACCTGGGATCAAGACAGGGATCAATCTTGGAAGATTTAATCCAAGAGAAGTTGGAGCAGACAGGATCGTGGATCTGGTTGCAGGATATGAAATATATGGCGGACCAGCACTCGTCATTGACTATGGAACTGCAACAACATATGATATTGTCACAGAGAATGGTGTATTCTTAGCAGGTGTGATCGCACCGGGAATTCGCACTTCAGCAAATGTACTATATAGAGATGCAGCACGTCTGCCAGAGATTGAAATCTTAAAACCAAAGACGATCCTTGCAAACAGCACGATTGACAGTATGCAGGCAGGTTTGTACTATGGAGTTGTTGGTGAGACAAAATATATGGTACAGAAGATGAAAGAAGAGACAGGCTTTGATAACATGAAAGTTATCGCAACCGGAGGCCTTGGAAATATGATCGCACAGACGGTTGATGAGATCGACTATTACGATCCAACATTAACATTGAAGGGATTACAGATCATTTATGAGAAGCAATAAATTAAAACCTCTGGTTATTGGAGATATTACAATTGAACACCCGTTAGCACTTGCACCGATGGCAGGAGTTACAGATCTACCATATCGTTTGTTATGTAAAGAACAGGGTGCTGGAATGATGTGCACTGAGATGGTAAGTGCCAAAGGATTATACTATGGGAACCGTAAATCTGAGCCATTGATGGCAACAGATCCGAAGGAAATTCCAATAGCGATCCAGATTTTTGGATCCGATCCAGAGATCATGGGTCAGATGGCAGCGAAAGTCAATGATGGGCGGTTTCAGATGATCGATATCAACATGGGATGTCCGGTTCCAAAGATCGTGAATAACGGTGATGGATCCGCATTGATGAAGAATCCGGAATTAGCAGGGAAAGTGATCAAAGCAGTTGTAGATGCTGTGGATATCCCGGTTACAGTTAAGATCCGAAAGGGATTTAACGATGAATTGATCAATGCACCAGAGATGGCACAGGTTGCACAGGAGAATGGAGCAGCAGCGATCGCAGTTCATGGAAGAACAAGAGAACAGTACTATTCAGGAACAGCAGACTGGTCGATCATTCGCAAGGTAAAAGAAGCTGTTGATATTCCGGTAATTGGAAATGGTGATATCACATGTGCAAAAGATGTATTACGAATGCAGGAAGAGACAGGCTGTGACGGATTTATGATCGGAAGAAGAGCCAAAGGGAATCCATGGATCTTCAAAGAGATTTTACATTTCTTTGAGACAGGAGAAGAAATGCCAAGACCATCCTTAGAAGAAGTTGTCGCCATGATGTTGAGACATGGACAGATGATGATCGATTTTAAAGGAGAATACATCGGAGTCCGTGAGATGCGGAAACATGTCGCATGGTATACATTCGGTTTTCCAGGGGCAGCAAAACTTCGCGAGAAGGTAAATCATACAGAGACATACGAAGACTTAGAAGAATTACTGCAAAATTATCTCAAAGCCACGAATGGCAGGGATTAGGAATTGACAAAAGAAACTTAGGTAAGATATAATTAATCAGTTAACATTTAGAACGAAAGGAATAGTGTTATGGCAGAGGCAAAGAAGAATATATTAACCCCAGACGGTTTAAAAGCATTAGAAGATGAATTACAAGAATTAAAAGTCGTAAGACGTAAAGAGATCGCACAGAAGATCAAAGAAGCAAGAGAACAGGGTGACTTATCAGAGAACGCGGAATATGATGCAGCCAAAGATGAACAGCGTGATATGGAAGCACGTATCGAAGAGATCGAAAAGATCTTAAAGAACGCCGTTGTTATCGATGAGAAGTTTGAAAAAGGTGTCATCAGCCTTGGATGTCACGTATTATTAGAAGACATCACTCTTGGAAAAGAAGTAACATACCATATCGTAGGTTCTACAGAAGCAGATATCCTTCAGAACAAGATTTCCAATGAAGCACCGATCGGTAGAGCTTTACTTGGAAAGAAGATCGGAGATGTCGTATCCGTAGAAGGAATCAATCAGGTAAACGACTTCAGAGTCATTGATGTACAGAGAAAGTAAGAGGAAGTAAGAAAAGTGGCACAGCAGAATAAAGATACAAACGAACTGATCAAAGTAAGAAGACAGAAACTGGCTGACTTACAGGCAGCTGGGAAGAATCCGTTCGAGATCATGAAATATGATGTAACACATCATTCAAAAGAAATCAAAGATAATTTTGAAGAATTAGAAGGAAAAGAAGTAGCAGTTGCAGGACGTTTAATGTTCAAACGTGTGATGGGTAAAGCATCTTTCTGTAACGTACAGGACCTTCAGGGTGGAATTCAGGCATATGTAGCAAGAGATGAGATCGGTGTAGAATCTTATCAGGATTTCAAGAAGATGGATATCGGAGATATCGTAGGTATCAAAGGTAAAGTCTTTGCTACAAAGACAGGAGAGAAATCTATCCATGCAGAAGAAGTGATTTTATTATCTAAGAGTTTAAAACCACTTCCAGAGAAATTCCACGGATTAACAGATACAGATACAAGATATCGTCAGAGATATGTTGACCTGATCATGAATGAAGAATCCAAAGAAGTATTCATCAAACGTTCTAAGATCATCAGTAAGATCCGTTCTTATCTAGATGGACAGGGATTCATGGAAGTAGAAACTCCGATGTTAGTATCCAATGCAGGTGGAGCATCAGCAAGACCATTTGAAACACACTACAATGCATTAAGTGAAGATGTAAAATTACGTATTTCTCTAGAGTTATACTTAAAGAGACTGATCGTTGGTGGACTTGAGAAAGTTTACGAGATCGGACGTGTATTCCGTAACGAAGGTGTTGACACACGTCATAACCCAGAGTTTACATTAATGGAATTATATCAGGCATACACAGACTATCACGGAATGATGGATCTGACAGAGAACTTATATCGTTACCTTGCAGAAGAAGTATGCGGTGGAACAAAGATTCAGTATAAAGATTTCGAGATCGATCTTGGAAAACCTTTTGAGAGAATCACAATGGTAGATGCAGTTAAGAAATACTCTGGAGTAGACTTTAAAGAGATCAAGACTTTAGAAGAAGCAAGAGCAGCTGCTGAAGAACATCATGTAGAATACGAAGAACGCCACAAACGTGGAGATATCTTAAACTTATTCTTCGAAGAATTCGTAGAAGACAAACTGATCCAGCCAACATTCGTTATGGATCACCCAGTAGAAATCTCTCCATTAACAAAGAGAAAACCAGAAGATCCAGATTATGTAGAACGTTTTGAGTTCTTTATGAATGGATGGGAGATGGCAAATGCATACTCTGAGTTAAATGATCCAATCGATCAGAGAGAACGTTTCAAAGCACAGGAAGAACTTCTTGCACAGGGTGACGAAGAAGCCAACACAACAGATGAAGACTTCTTAAATGCATTAGAGATCGGTATGCCACCTACAGGTGGTATCGGATTCGGTATCGACAGAATGGTAATGTTATTAACAAATTCTACAGCGATCAGAGACGTATTATTATTCCCGACAATGAAGTCCTTAGACGCTGATAAGAAGGCTTCTAAGGTTTCCAAAGCTGCTCCAGCAAAGGTTGCTGAGAAAGTGGACTTCTCTAACGTGAAGATTGAGCCAATCTTTGAAGAAATGGTTGATTTCGACACATTTAGTAAGTCAGATTTCCGTGCAGTTAAGGTTTTAGCTTGTGAAGCAGTACCAAAATCTAAGAAACTTCTGAAATTCACATTAGATGATGGAGAACGTAAAGACCGCGTGATCTTAAGCGGAATTCATGAATATTATGAGCCAGAAGAACTGGTTGGTAAGACAGCGATCGCTATCGTGAATCTGCCACCAAGAAAGATGATGGGAATCGATTCTGAAGGTATGCTGATCTCAGCAGTACATGAGGAAGATGGTCAGGAAGGATTGAACCTTCTGATGGTAGATGACAGAATTCCAGCAGGTGCTAAACTGTACTAAGATGAGAAACTGAGCCTTGCGGCGGTGTGCGCTTGCGAACACCGACATAAGGCGAAAAACACACGGAGACGCCAGTCGACGTGATGTAAAGATGTACCGTTTTACCAAATAGACGGGACGTACTTCATTTGATAAAAAACTAAAAAAACAGCGATTTACATCAAACTTACATCAATTGATGCAGAAATCGGTGCAAGCAAGAAAAAATCGCATAATTAGTGCAATGAGTGGGCAATTCCAATCGGAGTTGCCCATTTTTAAAACAAACAGAAATACAAATCGAAATTTAACGCTTGAAAAAAGGAAAAATAAACATGGCAAAGAAAGAAGAAAGATTTGAAGTTACATTTAGAGACGGAAGTCAGCTTAAGGATGAAGGAGTTCGCCAAATCCTTGTAGATAAGGAGACTGGGGTTAACTATCTTTGTTGGAAATCTGGATATGGAGCGGCTATTACACCTCTTCTGGATTCAAAAGGAAAAGTCATAGTGACAAAGTAAAAATCGCATTTGTTCATTTGTAAAGTAATTGTACACAATGTCTGCTACGTATTGTAGCAGGCATTGTAAATGGCGGTTTCTTGTTAAAAACTCGAAAATCGTTATAATGAGTTTACCAAATAATAAGGAGGACTCAAAAATGAATTTAGGAGAAAAAATCAAAGAATGCAGAAAGCAGGCAGGTTTTTCACAGGAGCAGCTTGCTGAAAGACTAAATGTATCAAGACAAGCAATTACAAAATGGGAAACTAATAAAGGTATTCCCGATATTGCTAATCTAATAGCGATTAGCGATGAATTTGGATTGAGTTTGGACGAGTTGATTAAGGATGATGTTGCCGTAAAAAAGAAAATAATTACTGATAGTTTAGCTAAAAAGTGGCACATTTTGATGATTGTATACTTGGTGGCTATCGTAGCATATATTGTTTATTTTGTAATCTGCCATAAAATATTGATGATTGGATTTTTGGTTGCTACTCTATTTATGCTGTTCTTTGAATTGAGAATTTTTATTAGAGAGAAAATATACAGACAGCGTAAGGAATAAGCACTGTTTTAGCTATAGTTGTTTCAAGCATTTGGCATGCGAATAAAGATAGTATTAAAGAAAAAGTGTTTGACAATTTCAAGTTTGTCAACTTGCCTTTTGAGAGAGGAGGAATCCTTTTCTCAAAGGGCTTTTTCTATTATTTACTGCTTACACCTGATGACATTATTTTCGGTTCAAATAAAAAAGTATGGTGGAAAGGTACTTGCGGTCACGAATGGAAATCAGTTATCAATGCCCGTGTGAAAGGTACGGTATGCTCCGTTTGTGCAGACCATCTGCACAAATTTGAAATAACTCAAAAACTTGACTTTTAACATTAATTAAGTTAAAATGAAAGAAATTAAGTTAAAAGGAGAATGAGAAATATGCTTACAAGTGTATTCGGGATTTCTATAAAATATGAAGCATGGAATCATCAGGATTTTTTGCCTGTTTATATTGCAGGAAGTTATGATTTTCGCACAGCATATATTGGAAACAGACGCTGTATAATGCTTGCTCCAACAGAAGAACTTGCCACACTTCCAGCATTGAAAAAACAAATTATAAAAATACAGCAGATTGATAATGTGCCAGTCGTATTTGAACTTACAACGGTATCAAATTATCGACGAAAAAGCCTTATAGAAAATAATATACCGTTTATTACTGATAAGCAGGTTTTTCTTCCTTTTATTGGGACAATGCTTTCTGATGAAAAAGAATTCCAAAAGCTGACGGGTAAGTTTGTTTACTCCACGCAGCAGTTGTTTTTATTTTATCTGTACAGTGGGAAAAAACGATTGTATATTTCAGAAGCCGGAAAAGTGCTTCCATTTACAGCAATGACCTTGACCAGAGCAGTAAAGCAGTTGGAAGCAACGGATTTGTTCCTTGTAGCAAAAGACGGTGTCAACAAGTTTATTGAGTCAAAATATAAGCGAGATGAATTATTTGAAAAAGCAAAAGTATATTTGACGACTCCTGTTCGCAAAGCAGGATATATAGATAAGACGCAAGTTACAAAAAATATGGTCTTTGCAGGGGAAACGGCACTTTCTGAAAAAACAATGCTAAATCCAAGCCGAGTTGTTACCTATGCAATTAGTGAGAAAGATTATGATAAAACCTTGCTGACTGATGAATTGATAGACCCAGATAAGCAGGTAAGACTTGAATTATGGGCATACAACCCGAAACAATTTTCAGAGGATAACGGTGCTGATGATATTTCCATTATTTTGTCTTTTACAGATACAAATGATGAGAGAATTGAAGAAGCAGTAGATGAATTGCAGGAAAGAAGGTTGAAGGAGTAATGGTCAGCGGATTTACAAAATTTAAGGAAAGATTTCAGAGTTTTGAAAATCAATATGTTATCATCGGTGGGACAGCTTGTGATTTAATTATGGAAAACGAAGAATTACCGTTTCGTGCTACAAAAGATGTAGATATTGTATTGATTGTTGAATCCATAACAGCGGAGTTTGGCAGGCAGTTTTGGGAGTATGTCAAAGAAGCAGAATATGAGCATTTGAATAAAAGCACTGGAAATGCACAGTTTTATCGTTTCACATCTCCGAAAAATAAAGAATATCCATATATGATAGAGATATTTTCCAGAAATCCGGATTATATTATATTGGAAGATGATGCAGTTCTCACCCCGCTTCCAATAGATGATGAAATATCCAGTTTGTCGGCAATCCTTTTAAATGAAGCGTATTATGAGTTGCTAAAAACCGGACAAATGATGGTTGATGGCATTCCGGTATTAAGTCCGACTTGCCTGATTCCATTTAAGGCGAAAGCGTGGCTGGATTTAAAGGAACGCAAGCTGAATGGAGAGCAGGTTGATAGCAAAAATATAAAGAAACATAAAAACGATGTATTCCGATTAGCACAGTTAATCACAGCCACTACAAAGCAAGTTCTCAGTCCGGAAATAGCGGAGGATATGAAAAAATTCTTATTTGAAATAGCTGATGAAACAGTGGATTTAAAGTCTTTGGGTATAAGAGGAACAAATAAGCAAAAAATGACAGAAATGTTATACCAGTGTTATGGGATAAAGGATAATACATAGTAAAAGTTATTCTTAAAGATTTTGGATTCAGGAAGGACTAAACCTTCTGATAGTAGATGACAAAATCCCAGCTGGTGCTAAGCTGTTCTAAATTAAGTATAAAATCTCTAAAATCAGGATGTCAGACCACAGTTGACAACAAGAGCACTTCTTAGAGTTTAATCTGAGAGATGCTTTTTTCTTTATAGGAAAATTTGCCTTTGGCTCCTTTCCGAATGAAAAAAGCCCACATAAAAGTGGGCAGAGCAAACAGACGATCATGGTTTTAGAAAATATAAAAACTTTCTTTTCCAAAATTATCACCAAACACATCTTTATTTAAGAAATAATCCATGTCCAGTAGGTCACCCCCACTCATATGGCGAATGTCCTCGGATGTCATACAGAATCACCACAGTGGATCATCTTATATCCGATAGTGATTTCTTAATGTCCCTGTGACCTTACGGCATCTCAGAAAACGGCAAAAACAACAGCCAAACTTGGAGTTAACTTCAAGTAGTATACTAATCGAAACAGGAGGTAAAAAGATGAA
>OLNG01000082.1_pt1 | contig 96840 bp, 73 predicted proteins | sample 1643091 | NCBI WGS metagenome assembly OLNG01 (sample SAMEA3136661, study PRJEB25190) | human gut metagenome | biome: human gut; feature: human-associated habitat; material: faeces | place: Austria | collected 2013 | reverse complement strand
CGGATAAGCAAGGGACTAGCCGCTTAGGCTGGTCCAAGGAATCGTCCGCACCCCCGCCGCGATTTTTTACTCTTCGTTTTCGTCGGGAATATCGACTTCAATCGAATCGATTCGCAGTTCCTTGCCTTCGATAAGGTCGGCAAAACCACCGCATTCGGGACACATCACATGGAAGCGATCATGGGTAAATTCATGGCCACACTCCACGCAGCGGCTCTTCGGCGGCACCATGGTGATGTCGAGCTTCGAGCCTGAGAACAGCGGATCGTTGTCGGTAATGGCCTCGTACGCAAAGGTGAGAGCGTCCTCGATGGCCTCGGTCATCTCGCCTACGGAAAGCGACACTTTCAATACCTTGTCGGCATGGTTCGCCTCGGCCGCCTGGCGCACGCTCTCAACGACGCCCGTCACCATTCCAAGCTCGTGCATGATTACCCTTTCCGCCGTTCTGCCGAACGGCGGAACGAATTGACGCTACAAAGCCGTCCAGCACGGCATCTTAGCCCTCAGACTTCACCTTGCGTAGCGCTGCTACGCGGCGGCTTGCCTTCGGGCCAACCTGCCGCACCGGACAGCTTTTCGCTGACTTTTCCTATCAAGTAAGAATACCAAAAGCACCACCTTCGCAGATGGCGCTTTCGGTTAGTCGTCCAGGTCCATGTGCTCTTTGAACTTCTTCTTGGCCTTCTTCTTGGTTTCGTCCCATTCGGCAGCAATCTCGGCATCTTCGGCCGCCTCGCGGGCCTCTTCCTCCTGGCGCTTCTTTAAACGGTTGCCCAGAACGATTCGTGCGACCAGCAAGCTGGCTTCATACAGAATGATCATGGCGCCAAACATGAGCAGCATGGTAACAGGCGAAGCGTCGGGCGTTGCCATAGCGGAAATGACCATAAGCACGATGTAAACCGTACGCCACGAGCTGCGAAGCTTCTTATAGGGAACGATGTCGAAAATAACCAAGTAGAACACGACGAGCGGCAGTTCGAATGCAACGCCGAAACACAGCTCGAAGTTGATGATGACATCGACCCACGATTTGGCGTCGGGCAGGATTTGCGCGAAGCCGCCAGCCTGATCGGTGAGCCACTGCACAGCCGGATGCAAAATGAACAGATAGCAGAACACCGTGCCGAACATGAACAAGAGCACACCCACGGCGAACGTGGGAATGAACCACTTGCGCTCGTTAGGCTTCAAGGCCGGCAGGAAGAACGCGAGAATCTGCCACAGAATAATAGGCATGCATGCGACAACCGACGCCCACAGCGCAACCTTGAAACGAATCGTGAACGAGCCGAACACGTCGAGCACGTTCAAAACCACCAAGCCATCGTCGCCCTTTGGCAGGTAATCAGCTACGGGCAGGCACATAAATTGAATGATGGTAGGCGTTGCCATATAGAACACGCACATGGCAATAAACAGGGAAACCACGATGCGCACCAAACGCATGCGCAGCTCACCCAGGTGATCAAAAAGCGGCATTCTCGCCGGACCGATAGGCATGGGCTATTCCTCCTTCTGGGTCGCGGCGGACTCGTTGGCAGCGTCGGCCGCTGCGGGACGCTTCTTCTTTTTGGCAGGCTTGGCCGTGCCGAGAATCTCGCTCGCGAGTTCGGCCTCGGCGGCACGCTCGGCGTTGACTTCAGCTTGGGCCTTTTCGGTTGCTTCCATGCGCGCGGCCATGACCTTCTCATGCACCGTTGCGGGCTTGGTTGCGGCAGCCAGCTCTTCGGCTTTCGCCTTCGCCTTGGCGGCATCGCCGCTCAGGGCCTTGGCGGCCTCGGCGCTCAAGGCGGCGTTCGCAGCAGTCGCGGCCGCAATGCCCGCGCCAGCCTCGCCGGGCTTCGCCTGCACGGCGGCGGCAGCGGCGGCTTCGGCTTCCTTCTTGGCGGCTTTGGCGGCTTCGGCTTCGGCAGCGGCTTCGGCGCGCACTTCCTTGGCGGCTTCCATCGCAGCCTCGCGCTTCACCTTGTCGGCGCGCTCTTTGTCGTATTTCGCCTTACGAGAAGCGAACGATTCCTTCTTCTCGATTTTCTGCTTGTTCTCTTTGTCGATTTGCTCCATCGGGTTTTTGACGGAGTCATCGGTCAAAGGATCATAGATTTCGGTCTTCACAACCTTGTTCATTTCATCCTGGGCGCTGCGGAACTTCGAAATCGCCTTGCCAACGGTTTTCGCGATGGCAGGCAATTTGTCGGGACCGAAAATCAAAAAGCCGAACAGGAGAATGAGGAAGAGCTCAGTTCCACCGATACCAAACACGGGACGACCTTTCCATTCGTGCATACAACCGTGCCATATTACCACACGCATGGGCGGGGCTAGCGCGCAAGGGGGTGCGAAACGCCCTCCATATCGAACCCATGCCACGTGCATATTTGGTTCACCTCTTACACATATGAGCACGTGGACATAAAGAAAGCCCCATTCTCTCAGAAGAATGGGGCTTGTTCGTTCACGTCAAGAGTCGGCAGACGGCAATCTGGCGAGTGCGGTTCAGGGATTGAAAATGCAGCGGCATTTTCAATCCCTGCCTATACTCCGAGCCGCAGCTTGAACCCGAAATGCTCCGCAGATTGCCGCGCAGCGTCGGCGGTTAGCGCCGTTTGTTAGAACAGCGTAACCCTATACCGCCCCTTCTCCGCTTTCGCCAGTACGAATGCGAACCACCTGCTCGACGGGCGAGACGAAAATCTTGCCGTCGCCCACCTCGCCGGTACGGGCGGTATTGCAAATAAGCTCGACGGTGGAATTGACCTTATCATCCTCGACGACCACGGTGAGCATGATCTTCGACAGCATGTTCACGATAACCTCGCTGCCGCGGTAGTACTCTTTCCAGCCATGCTGATTTCCGCAACCCTGCACCTGGGAAATAGTCATGCCTTTGATGCCAGCCTCGAGAAACGCGTCCTTGAGCGCTTCAAGCTTCGCCGGGCGAACGATGGCTTCAATCTTTTTCATCGATGGCTCCTTTCGAAATTCCGAGCTACCAGTTAGTCCAGGCCATTGAATGCGGGGTATGCGCTCTCGCCGTGCTCGCGAGCATCAAGGCCTTCAGCTTCTTCCTCGACGGACACGCGCAGGCTGCCCTTAAACAGAACCTTCACCACAAGGCCGATGATGGCCGACATTACAGCAACGAACACGATGGTGATAAGGATGCCCTCGATCTGAGCGATGAGCAGCGTGGGGTCACCGGTGTACAGCAGGCCGCCGAAGTCGGTCCAGGAGAGGTCGGGCACGCAGAAGATGCCGGTGAGCACGCCGCCCACCATGCCGCCGATGCCGTGGCAGCCGAATGCGTCAAGGGCATCGTCGTAGCCAAGCTTCGGCTTGAGGAACGCCATGGCCGAATAGCAAATGGGGGAAACGATGAGACCCATGACAACAGCGGCCCACACATCAACGAAGCCAGCAGCCGGGGTGATGACGACCAAGCCGGCAACGATGCCCGTGCATGCGCCAACGAGCGTCGCCTTGCCAGAGCGCAGACGCTCAACGAGCATCCAGGAAATCATAGCGGCAGCAGGTGCAACCATAGTGTTGAGGAACGCGAGCGCAGCAACGCCATCGGCAGCGAATGCAGAAGCGCCATTGAAACCGAACCAACCGAACCACAGAAGCGAAGCACCCAAAGCAACAAAGGGAATGTTGTGCGGGCGGTAGCTCATCATGCCGTAGCCGCGACGCTTGCCGAGCAGCACGCACAGGATGAGACCCGTAAGACCAGAAGAGATATGCACAACGTCGCCGCCAGCGAAGTCGAGTGCACCAATGGTGTCGCCGATGAGCGAACCGTCGCCACCCCACACCATATGGGCCAAGGGGGCATACACGAGCAACAGCCAAATAGAGACGAACGCGAGCACCGCGCCAAACTTCATGCGGCCAGCCAAGGAGCCCGTGATAATGGCGATGGTGATAATGGCGAACGCAGCCTGGAAAGCGACGTCAACGAGCACGGGGTACGTGTCGTGGGAAAGCGCCAAATCGCTGCCACTCAGCATATTATCGAGCAGCCCCACGCAGAAAATCTGGTCGAAACCGCCGAAGAACGGACAGCTGCCGTCGCCGCCGTAGGCGAACGACCAGCCGGCCACAATCCACAACACGCCAACGAGACCAATTACGGCGATTGACATGAACATGGTGTTCAACACATTTTTGCGGCGAGAAAGGCCGCCATAGAAAAATGCAAGTGCCGGCGTCATCAAGAACACCAACATCGCGCCCAGAATCATGAATCCGGTGCTGCCTGGATCAAACATGATTGCTCCCTTCTTCCGGCGGGCGCATTGATTGCCGTTTGTGGAGCGGCCGTTCCCCATGCGCTTCCGAAATAAGGCTCGCGAAACCGAATATTCGAAAATGGCCTCTCCACACCCGGCGTTTTGTGCGCCCATGGATATGACGCACTTCATTATGGGGAGCTTCGACGCGCGCAAAGGGCGCACAAAGGTGAGTTTACGGCTGAAAAACCAAGCCGTAACATAGGCGAAACTGGCGTTACGAACAGGAAATATCCAAGTAATGAGGACGAAATAAACGCGCGCGTCTCCCGAATTCGGCCGCGGAAAGCGCAAGCATGGGACCGCCCTGCCGCAAGCCAGGCTTACACGCGCGAGATGAGCAGCTGGTTCACCGAAACGCCCTGCTCCGCTGCCTCCATTACCACACGCCGATGCTGCTCGGGGGTCATGCGCAGAGCGTATTTTCCCGAATAGGTGCGGCATCCCAAAGGAACAGGCGGCTGTTCTCCGCTTTCACGCATATCGGCAAGGACATCGGCGACAAGCTCGCTCAGGCCGTTGAGCGCCTCTTTCTGAGAATCGGCAACATTCGACAAGCTCGGGAATTCCGAAACGGACGCCACGAATGCGCCGTCTTCGCCCGACCAAAAAACGCGATACGTATACATGTCAGCGGTTGCCTTCATCGCTCAACACCTCCATAAGGTCGATTGCTCGAAGCAGTTGCGAAACCTGATATGGCGCAACGAACCCTTTACGATTTTGGATATTGATGCGCGGATTGCCTTGCCAGGGCGTTTTGAACACATGATGCGAACCGTGCGTTCGCGGCTCACCAAAATATGCCCTGCACACCCTATCGGCATCACGAAATCGCACGTGGCGAGGGTTGCGGCGCAGTTCCTCGAGCAATTCTTCTATCGTAGCCATGCTTCCTCCGAATGATATCATATGTAATATCATTAATGAAGGCTTGCCTTCCTGTGCGAGCCTTCGCGTGGAAAGAAGTTAGCACTGAAACCTTGCCCGATTCTTGCCCAGACCCCCTGCTTTTCCTCTTGTTTTCGCGCCGTTTTCCTGCACTTTCGCTATTACTCGGCCCGCTTCGCTTCCACCAAATCGAGCAGCTCTTGTCTCGAGTGGACCTCAAGCTTGGAATAGAAAATGCCGCACATGCGTCGACCAGGACATCACGTACTGCGTGCCTTGCTACGACAACCCGGGCTCTTCCGTCGGCCTTGCCCTTGGCTCCGGCGTGTACGCGGGCAACGTCATCAACGAGTATCGGGGCCAAACCCAGAAACTTCGCTTTCTGCGATACCCTCTTTTAATCCCTCCCATACAAGAAAAGACCAACCCTCAGGTTGGTCTTCTCTTCATTGCATGCAAATGGGCCTTGCGCGTTTAGCTCTGCCACAAATAGCCAGCGCCACGCACGGTTTCGATGTGCTGGGCAACCTCGGGGCCGAGCTTAGCGCGCAGGCGGCGCACATGCACATCGACCGTGCGGCTGCCGCCGTAATAGTCGAAGCCCCACACCTGGGAGAGCAGCACCTCGCGCGAGTAAATTCGACCCGGATGCGTGACCAAAAACGACAGCAGGGCATATTCCATGAACGTCAAATCGATAGGCTCGCCATTGACCTTCACCTGATATGTCGCCAAGTTCACCGTGAGCGCGCCCATATGGATGAAGTCGGCATCGCTCGTCATTTCGCCTGGCCACAATAGGCGACGGCAGCGAAGCTTGATCTCGTCGTCACTCGCGCCGCTGCATGCAAAATCGCTCGTCACGCGCACGGGCAGGCGCACCGACTTCATGCGCGATTCGTCGAGCATCAAAAACAGCGTGGAATCGCCGCCGCTAGCAAGCTCGGCTTCGATGGCCGAAATGTCACACCCGCCATCGGTATCGTCAATCACGAGCAAGTCAACGCCCAAACCGTGACCGGAAGAAAGCGCCTGCGCAGGCGGCACTTTCAGCGCACGCACGTCGGCATCCATAGAAGAGAATAACGCGGACGCACGTTCGAGCGTGATAGTGCGGCCGCACGAAACAAGAATTGTCTTGGAATGCATAGCGCGCCTCCCTACAGCCTTGCCAGATAACGATCGATTTCCCACGAGCTCACGTGTGCGCGATATTCCTCCCATTCGGCGCGTTTGGCCGAAATGAGGTTCTCGCAAATCACATCGCCAAGAATCTCGTGCATGAGTTCCGATTTCTCGAACTCGTCAATCGCCTGGGAGAGGTCGCGCGGCAAGTATTTCAAGCCGCGTTCGGCGATTTCAGCCTGAGAAAGCTTGAACAGGTTTTCTTCGACCGGCGCACACAGATCGAGACCTTCCTCGATGCCCTTGAGGCCCGCTCCAAGCATGGCAGCGTACGCCAAATACGGATTCGCCGCCGAATCGACGCTGCGCACCGCAATGCGCGTCGATGAGGGCTTGCTCGGCTTGTAGCGAGGCACACGCACCATGGCCGAACGGTTTCGGCTTCCCCACGACACGACCACGGGAGCGTCGAAGCCTGGCACCAGGCGCTTGTAGGAATTCACATATTGGTTGGTGATCAGCATGTATTCTGGCGCGTACTTCAAAAGGCCGGCGATATAGCTCTTGGCGACCGACGAAAGCCCCATGCCATCGGGGTCGTTCGTATCGGCAAATGCGTTGCCGCGCTCATCGAACAGCGACTGATGCACATGCATCGCGCTTCCCGGTTGGCCCTCGATAGGCTTTGGCATGAACGAAGCATGCACGCCCTGCGCATGGGCCGTTTCCTTAATGACAAGGCGCGCGGTTACCACGGCATCGGCGGCGGAAAGCGCGTCGCAGAAGCGCAAGTCGATTTCCTGCTGTGCCGGAGCCGCTTCATGATGCGAGTACTCAACGGGAATGCCCATCTTCTCGAGCGTGAGCACCGTTTCGCGACGAAGGTCGGACGCATTGTCGAGCGGCGCCAAATCGAAATAGCCGCCCTTGTCGATAGGCTCAGGCGAGGAATCGCTCTTGAAGCAGAAATACTCGACCGCCGTGCCGATATTGACCGAATAGCCCATCGCGCCTGCACGCTTCAGCATATTCATGAGCACATGGCGCGAGTCGCCGGCAGCCGGCGCCCCGTCGGGCGTGCGCAAATCGCAGAACATGCGCGCCACGCCATCGTCGCTCGGGCGCCACGGCAACACCTGGAAAGTCGACGGATCGGGGTGCACGAGCATATCGGAATCTTGCAAGCTCGCAAGCCCGTCGATAGACGAGCCGTCAAAGCCGATGCCTTCTTCAAACGCGATTTCGATATCGGAAGGCGTAATGGCGACATTTTTCAGATTGCCGAAAATATCGGTGAACCACAATCGCAAAAAGCGAATGTTGCGCTCTTCGATTTGCTTGATGACATATTGCTTCGTATCAATCATGAAAGCCCCCTGACGGCCGTTTTGAGCAAAGTCCGCTTGCGGCGAAAAGCGGACCGCAGTTATCAGGAATAATAGCATCGTGGGTGTTTATGCGGCTGTTAAAGGAATGTTACGAAGGAAACTCGAATCTATGAATAAGCGCCCGAACGAATTCGGGCGCTTCGGGCGCTTCTCTTCAATTGTTTCGCCAAACAACGCTTGTCGCTATACGCCCAAACGTTTCGCCATCACACGATTTGCCTCAAGCTCAACGGCATCGTCGAGCGAGACCAGTTCGAGCGCATCGCCGCGACGGTCGAAGGCCCGCGCGATAAGGTAGTCGGCAACCTGCGGGTTTTTCGGCAGCAGGGGGCCATGCAGGTAGGTGCCAATAAGGTTGCCCTGATGCACGCCCTCAAAACCGTCTTCGCCATTGTTGCCGAACGTCTTGCCGAGCACGCGGCCGAGCGGCTTTGCGTCGGGGCCGAGCGTCGTGCGTCCGCCGTGGTTTTCGAACCCGACAATCGGCGCATCGCAAATATCGCTTTGAATAACGGCATTGCCGATAAGACGGCCCTCGCCGCGCACGGTTTCCATATCGATGACCCCAAGGCCTTCGACCACCACATCATCCATGGCGTAGCTATGGCCCAAGAATTGGTAGCCGCCGCATACCGCGAGCAGCACGCCGCCATCGGCCACATAGGCGGAAAGCTCGCTTTTTCGCGCGACCATGGCGTCTTTCACGATCATTTGCTCTCGATCGGCGCCACCGCCGATGAACACGATATCGGCTTGCGAGAAATCCATGGCGTCGCCCATGCCAATCTCGCGCACCTCGACGGGCAAACCGCGCCACTGCAAACGACGCGTAAGGGCAATCACGTTGCCACCATCGCCGTAGAGGTTCAAAAGCTCGGGGAACAAATGCACGATGGTAAGCGGCTTCACATCGTCGCGCACCGAGGGCATGTGGGCCCATTTCAAAGAATCGACCATGGTTTACTCCTCCCCCTTCGCGGCGGCTTCAAGGCCTTCGAGCTCGCGGCGAACGGCCGGCAGCGCGGTGTAGTTCGCAATGATGTACACCTTGCCATCGTCGGCGCCCGTCGCAGCCAACACATCTGCGACGTTCTCAACGATTTCGGCCTGGATGCCCGCATACTTCAAGCGCACCTGCATATCGTTCGCGCGCGTGCCGCCCACAAAGGCGCGTAGACCCTCGATCTGCGACCAGCGTTCGAAGTCGATATCCCAAAACCACGACACGTCGTGACCATCGGCGTCGTTGTCATTCACGAATAGCGCGAGCACGCGACCGCGCTCGTTGAGCACGATGCGAATGTTTTGGTTGAAGCCCGTGGGATTCTTCGCGAGGTTCGTCATGACCTTGCGCTCTCCCAAATCAAACGTTTGAAGGCGACCGTTCGTCGGGTGGTACTCGCGCACGGCAGCCTGATAGTTTTCGAAAGACACGATGCCCGACAGCTTCGAGATGGCATAGGCGGCAAGCACGTTGTACACCATGTAGGCGCCCGTGTGCCCCGTATGCACGCTGCGGCCATCGATATCGAACACGAAGCCGTCTTCCTCCAGACGCACATTCGTCGCCGCAAAAGCGAGCTCGGGACGCGCCCACCCGCAATCGGGACAACGATAGGCGCCGAGCTGGCCGTAGTGCACGTAATCATATTCCAGGGCGCCGCCGCACTTTTGGCAGAAGCGGCTGTCGGAAATGCGGTCGGCGGAAAGGCCCATGTCGCTCGCGATGCCGAACGCAAGCGATTTGTTGGGAATGCGGTCGGCAATGGCCGCGCACAGCGGATCGTCGCCATTGAACACGAACGTGGTTTCAGGCGTTTTCGCGAGCGCTTCGGCGATGGTGGCCTGAATGCGGTCGATTTCGCCAAAACGGTCGAGCTGGTCGCGGAACAGGTTCAGCAGCATGAAATAATGCGGGCGAAGGCGAGGCAGCACATACTTGGTATACATCTCGTCGCATTCGAAGCAGCCCACGGGCGCCTGTGCGGCACTCGCGGCGTCGACAACCTTCGACGTGTCAGGCGCGAGCATGAGCGACGTCACGATGCCCGACTGCAGGTTGTTTCCCTCACGATTGCAATACAGCGGCACGCCCGCAGTTTGCAAGCAATCGGCAACGAGGTTCGTGGTGGTGGTTTTGCCGTTTGTGCCCGAAATCACAGCTACGGGATTCACCTTTTTCGCCAGGTCGACCAAAACCGTAGGATCGACCTTAAGCGCCATGGCGCCTGGAATATTACCGGCCGAGCGATGCATGAACGTTTCGCCGCCCCATCGGGCCGCTCGGCCCAAAGCCACGGCAGCCGCCGCACGAATTCCCATATATGTCACCTCGCGAATATCGCCACAACAAGAAAGGGGCATGCGGCCCCTTTCGCTTCGTGTCATTCTATCATTGGCGCCAATGCGTCACCCGCAGACCTGTTAAACGCTCAGAGCATTTAACAGGTCTGCCGAATAAACGTCAGAGAGCACGGGCCCATGAGTCTAGCCGCAAGGCCAGACTAGCAGTAGAAAAGCATGTCGTCGTACGTCGGAACGGGCCAATAGTCGCTTGCGACAATAGGCTCCATGGCGTCAACCGCGGCACGCAGGGCATCCATCGCGGGGCGCACCTTGTGGGCATACGCATTGGCCTGCTCTTGGGAATCGGCAATCGCCTCGGCCGCGACATGGGCATCGCGCAAAGCATCGAGGCCGTCGTAAATCGCGTTCACGCCTTCGGTAAGCGTCTTGAGCTCGCGGTGCTCGTGCGACATGGGCGCATCGGGCATCGCGGCGGTCACCGTGGTAATGCCCTTGGCGATCTTCGTGGCATATGCGCTGATCACGGGCAAATACGTGCGACGCGCCATGACTTCCATGGTGTTCGCTTCAATATTCATGAGCTTGTTATACTTCTCAAGCTTCACCTCGTAACGGCTGCGTGCCTCGACGGGCGAAAGCACGCCCATCTCAGAGAACAGCTCAAGGTTCTTCTCGGCAACGAAGCACGGCAGGGCATCGGCGGTCGTGGCGAAGTTGCACAGGCCACGGCGCTCGGCTTCGACATGCCATTCCTCAGAATAGCCGTCGCCCGAGAACAGGATGCGCTTGTGCGCCTGCAGGCTCTTGCGAACCCAATTGAGCGCGGCATGCTCGAATTCCATGTCGCCGCGCGCCTCCATGGCATCGGCGAATTCCTTGAGCGTTTTCGCCACGGCGGTGTCGAGCACGGTATTCGCGTCGGACACATTCACGCTCGAGCCCGGCATGCGGAATTCGAATTTGTTGCCCGTAAAGGCGAAGGGGCTCGTACGATTGCGGTCGGTCGTATCACGCTCGAGGTTCGGCAGCACGTCAACGCCGAAGTCGAGCTGCTCGCGCAGCGTGTGCGCGGCGGTTTCGCCCGAAGTAAGCGCGTCGATGATGCTCGAAAGCTCATCGCCCAAGAAGATCGAGATAATGGCCGGCGGAGCCTCATGCGCGCCCAAGCGATGGTCGTTTCCGCAGCTTGCAACGCTCATGCGCAGCAAGTCTTGATAATTGTCGACCGCCTCAATAACGCAGGTAAGGAATACGATGAACTGCAAGTTCGCCTCAGGCGTGTCGCCTGGGTCGAGCAGGTTCTCGTCCTCGGTGCCGAAGCTCCAGTTATTATGCTTGCCCGAGCCGTTAATGCCCTCAAACGGCTTTTCATGCTGCAAGCACACGAGGCCATGGTGGCTCGCGAGCAGCTTCATCATTTCCATGGTGAGCAGATTCTCGTCAACCGCGCGGTTCGCGTTGCAGAACACTGGGGCGAGCTCATGCTGGCAAGGCGCGACTTCGTTGTGCTTGGTTTTCGCGGCAACCGCGAAGCCCCACAACTCGTCGTCGAGCTCTTTCATGAACGAATTCACCGTAGGACGAATGGCGCCGAAGTAATGTTCGTCGAGCTCTTGGCCCTTGCACGGCGGCGCGCCAAACAGTGTGCGGCCGCACACGATGAGGTCTTGGCGACGCTCGTAATCTTTTTCAGAAATAAGGAAGTATTCCTGCTCGGTGCCCACGTTGACTGTGACGTGAGCGGGATTTTTGCCGAACAGCGCAAGCACGCGTTTCGTCTGCTTGTCGAGCGTGGCCATAGAGCGCAGAAGCGGAGTCTTCTTGTCGAGCGCCTCGCCCGAATACGAGCAAAACGCCGTGGGCACGCACAGCACTTCGTCTTTAATGAATGCGGGGCTCGTGGGGTCCCACGCGGAATAGCCGCGCGCCTCAAACGTTGCGCGCAAACCGCCATTGGGGAAGCTCGATGCATCGGGCTCGCCCTGAACGAGCTCTTTGCCCGAGAATTTCACAATCGCCGTGCCATCGCCCACCGGATCGAGAAAAGCGTCGTGCTTTTCCGACGTGATGCCCGTAAGGGGCTGGAACCAGTGCGCGAAATGCGTGGCGCCATGCTTGAGGGCCCATTCCTTCATGCCGTGGGCGACGGCGTTTGCCACGTCAAGATCGAGCGGCTTGCCCTCCTTCACGGTTTCAGAAAGCTTCTTGTACACGTCAGAGGGCAAATACTCCTTCATGACGTGATCGGAGAAGACCATGGTTCCATAACGACTCGTGAGGTCGGCGTTCATGTGGGCTCCTAAATCGATTGTTCGTTCAGCGAAAACGAGGCCGTGGCGTGCCTTCATAAAAGTTTCCACCATGTTTCGAGAGCCATTCTAACGGTATACGTGCGCTTTCGCCGCCTAAAGTGCGCAAGCGGCAAAAACTATACGAATCAATGCAAGACGGTCGCCGCACGACGAAGGGGTGCATGCCCCGCAACCAAAACGCCCCGCTTCATACCAAAGCGGGGCGCTCTTCATAGTTTTTAGGAAAGGCGCAGCGACGTGTTGAGCCAATCGCTGTCGGGCCGGCAAATGAGCCTTGCATTGTTGTAAGCCATCTTCATGGTAAGGATCGTTTGCCCAATATAGGCCCCCGATTCCATAAGCTCAACGACAAGCGCGACATCGGGCTGCTCGTTTTCGGTAAGATCGAGCGGAAGAAGCAGGCTCATCGTGTTCTTTGTGGGATAAAACGCCGGAACGGCCGTTTTGAAATTCCACTCGACACGCTTTTGGGCAAGCTCGATAGCGTCATCGAGCCTATTGATAAGCCTGCGCTTGATTCTCACGTTGTCCTCGACAGCCTCGCGAAGCTCATCGTACGCGGCGCGTCTCGACGTGTCGTCCTCGGCATGCATCGTTTTGTCGAGCGCCTCTATCGCATCATCTGCGCCACGAAGCTCTTCGGCGAGAAACGCCTTCGGCAATCGGTCGATGTTGTCGAGAAGAATGTGGTCGACATCGCGCTGAAGCGTTCGACTCCCGTCAAAAAGCAGGTCATCCTTCTTTTCGACATACGACGCCCTTTGCGGCAGTGGCTCAAACGAAGCCACGAGCTTCTTTCCCCACATTCTCGAACCCGCTTTGCAGAACGCTTCGAAGCGCCAAGGCTGCTCCATGTTCGACGGGGAGAAGCACGCATAAATCGCCTCATACGTTGCGTCGACGAGGCCCGTATTGAATGCGGCGATTCCCCTTTCGCGGTTTTCGAGCACTTTGCCCTCAGCCTGCAACTTATAGAAGGTATACGTGAGATAGCTTTTGAGAATCGAATTCGACTTCGGCTCGTCGTCGGCTTCGAACCCCCACTTTTCAGCGAGCGCCATCTCGGCAAGGCTTTCGATCGTATCGTCGAAATTCCCCAGATAGGCCCAATCGAAAAGCGCGTGGCCAGCGCGCACCTTTTGCCGAGCGAAGTTGTCCACGAAGCAGACATGCCACGGCAGTGCGCCCGGCCTTTCCGCCCCGCGATCGCGTTTGATGGAAACCTCGACGAGCGTTTCTCCGTCGTCGCGCACGATACTCACGGGGAAAATGACCTTGCCTTCGTAATACCGAAGGACGCGGTTGGACAGCGCATAGTCCCAATCGCGATTCAGCAATTCCAATACGTCGATATTGCGCTGCTCATATTCGGCAATCTGTTCGTTGCGGCGCTGCGACACCCAGACGAACGAAGAAAACTCGGCGTCCATTGAATCGAGCTCGTTCAAAACGGCGAGGGGCACAGGGTTCACGAGATAATCTTCAGATTCCTGCATACCCGCAAAACCGTCCTCCATAAGCGCCGGGAGCGGTTCTTTGGGGAGTCGGGGCTTTTCCGATTCGGCCTTCGCCTCGGCAACGCAATCGCGACGCAGCTTCATATGCTCGACAATGGGAACATACGACAGAAACCACGCAGGCCCGCCTTCCTGCGCATTCTCAGAGATAGAGATTTCAACGGCCTCGCCATTCGCCATTTCGATATGCGTTGGGAAGCTAATCGTTTTCGCGTTGTGCATGCGCAATGCGCCCTGAGAAAAAGCCTCACGCCAGTCGGCGCTGACAAGGCTCATGAAATCGAGACCCGGCCCATACAGGCTCGAGAGTTTCGACCTCGACGCATACGGAATGAAAGCGAGCTTCAGCAAATCGTCCGACAACTCGCCAAGAAGCCCTGCAGGAACGGGGGCTTCGACATATTTCTGCAAGCGAGCAGCGCTTGCGATGAGCTGGCGTCGGCGTCGCATAAAAGGCCTTCGTTCATCTGCTGCTCATCCATAGAGGTCTCCTTGACTCTCAATACATACCGTCGCGATTCGTTGGGTTTCGCGCTTGCGTTCGCCCAGCGTTATTCTGCCAGAAAATCGATGGCATATTGCGCGGCAAGCGCCGCACCGTTTTTCAGAACGCTTTCATCGACCGTATAGTACCCGCTGTGCTGAGGATACACCGCATCAACATCGGGGTTTCGGCAGCCAAGGAACACAAACACGCCAGGCACGATATCGAGATATTCGCTGAAGTCTTCACCTGCGAGGGTACCTTCGTAATCGCTGACCGCCTCTTCGCCGAACAGCCTTACGACAGACTTGCGGCAACGCTCGGCGCATTCGGAATCGTTCGACAGGCCGGCATTGCCTTCTTGATACGTGAGTTTCGCCTTCGCGTTGAACGCTTTCGCCGAACGCTGGATAAGATGTTCCAGGCGCTCGGGCATGGCTTTGCGCGTTTTGTCGCTCCACGTACGAATCGTGCCCGTAAGGTAGGCCGAACCAGCCATGATGTTGCGGGCTTCGCCTCCATGAATTTCGCCCACGGTAACCACAAGGGGCTCGAAGGGGGAAATGTCGCGGCTCACAAGAACCTGGAGCGCCACCACGATTTCGGCCGCAACTACCACGGCATCGACGCCTTTGTGGGGCATGGAGCCATGAGCGCTCACGCCCTTGATATCGATACGGAACCAGTCGGTGTTTGCCATGCGCTGACCAGGCGCGCATGAAATAGTTCCCGCATCGACTTCGCTCCAAATATGCGTGCCGAAAATCGTATCGACGCCATCGAGCGCCCCCGCCTTGATCATCATGCGAGAGCCAACGGAGCATTCCTCGGCAGGCTGGAACAGCAAGCGCACTTCCCCATGGATTTCATCGGTCATGCCCAAAAGAATGCGCGCCGCGCCGAGCAGCATGGACATATGGCAGTCATGGCCACACGCATGCATGACGCCTTCGTTTTCCGACGCATACGGAGCGCCCGTGAGCTCGGTTACGGGCAGGGCGTCAATATCGCTTCGCAGCGCGATACGACGGCGCGGATTTCCCTCTGCGTCATACGCGTCGGGCGCCGTTCCTTTGATGGTCGCGATAATGCCGTTTCCAGGTACGCGGGTGTATTCGATGCCCATAGAGGCAAAACGCCAGCAAAGGGCATTTGCCGTCTCGGTCTCTTTCAGCGATAGCTCGGGATGCTTATGGAAATAACGGCGCTCAGCGATGATTTCCTTCTCCATGTCTGCCGCGCGTTGCTTGATTTCCTCGCTGACTTTGCAGCACTCCTGGTTGCGCTGCTTTTTCTTGGCTTTTTCGGCGCTTGACATCTCGCGTACCTTCCTCGCCCATACCGGCGTTTTACATATTCCTCATTCAACCCTAACACAAGCATGCTACGGCGGCGGTCACAAGGGCGTGAGCTGTGCTCATGATTCGTATCTTTGCCATAGTTCGCAACCGCCCATTCCACTGGCGGCTCAAAGAAGGCGCCCAACAATGAAAACTCCACGGGCGCGCTGGCCCCAAACGCAAAAATGCCGCCCCGGTTTCCCGGAGCGGCATTCAATGTCGTTTATGCGACTCGCACGTTACTCTTCGTCTTCGTCAGACTCAGCTTCGTGCTTCTCGCTCGTCTCGCCGAAGCCCAAGTCGCCCAGGCCGCCCAGCAGGGCGTCAAGTTCGCTCAGGTCGCGATGATAGCTGCGCGGCGGCAGAGCCTCGCCCAGCATTTCCTCGCCTTCGGTGTTGAACGTCGCCGGCGAATCGCCGCCGATGAGCACCGTGTCGTCGGGGCTGAAGACCATGTCGAGCAACTGGCTCATGTCGTCGTTGGACGCAGCCAGGTCGTCCTCGATGAGATAGCTCAGGCTATGCTCAGCAAGGCCGGTCTTGAGCTCTTCGATAGCCTTGGCGCCAATGCCTTCGATGCGCAGAAGCTCATCTTCGGTGTAGCCGACCAAGTCGCCAACGGTCTCGATGCCCGCTTCGCTGAACTTGTTAGCCCAACGCTGCGAAACGCCCAGGTCGTCGTAGAGGTACAGACGCGCGTCCTCGTCGGAGAGCTGGTTAGCGCGGCCACCACGGAAGCTGCCGCCACCGAAGTAGTTGCCGTAGCCACCCATGTAGTTCTCGTCGAGCGACCAGTCCTGAGGCTGGGGCAGCAGGTCTTCGATTTCGCGAAGCTCACGCGGCGCGTAATCGGGCAGCTGCTCTTCACCCTCGGGATGCACGGGAGCACCCTTGTAGGTGAGGCCGACCTTATGGTAACGAGGAAGACCCGTACCAGCAGGAATCGGCTTGCCGATGATGACGTTCTCCTTCAGGCCGGCGAGAACGTCGGTCTTGCCCTCGATCGCGGCATCGGTGAGAACCTTGGTGGTCTCCTGGAACGACGCGGCCGACAGGAACGAGTCGGTAGCCAGCGAAGCCTTGGTGATACCGAGCAGCAGAGGCTGGCCCACGGGGGGCTGCTTGCCTTCTGCAATGAGTTCGTTGGCAACGCGCTCGAACTCGTGGCGATTCACCTGACGACCGGGCAAAAGCTCGGAATCGCCGGCCTCCATAACAACGACCTTGCGCAGCATCTGACGCGCGATGACCTCGATGTGCTTGTCGTTGATGTCTACACCCTGGGACACGTACACGTCCTGGACCTGGGCAACGATGTAGCGCAGCGTGGTGTTCGGGTCGGTCAAACGCAGCAAGTCGTGCGGGTTCACAGAACCCTTGGTGAGCTGCTGGCCAACCTTCACAGCGCAGCCGTCGATGATGCCAGGCAGCATCTGCGCACGCGCCGAAACGACGTACTCGCGGAAGTTGCCCTCGGTGTCATGCACGGTGAGCGTTTTGGTGGTCTTGTCGCCGGTAATCTGCAGGGTACCTGCGATTTCGGCGAGCACAGCCTGGCCTTTAGGCTTGCGAGCCTCGAAAAGCTCGGTAACACGAGGCAGACCGTGCGTAATGTCGTCGCCAGCAACGCCGCCGGCGTGGAACGTACGCATGGTGAGCTGCGTGCCCGGCTCGCCAATGGACTGAGCGGCGATAATGCCGACTGCAGTGCCAATGTTCACCGGACGGCCCGTGGCCAAGTCCCAACCGTAGCACTTCTGGCACACGCCATGCTCAGCGTGGCAGGTCATGACCGTGCGAATGACGACTGTGTCAATGCCAGCAGCCTCAAACGCCTTGAGCTGATCCATGCTGGTGATGTAATCGCCAGCGAGCAGATCGCCCGTGTCCTCGAGCAGGCAACGACCGATGAGGTTCTCGTCGATCTCGCCCTTCTCGTTATGCAGCGGGTAGGGAACGCCCTCGGGCGTGCCGCAGTCAATCTCGCGAACGATAACGTCCTGCGCGACGTCGACCAGACGACGGGTCAGGTAACCCGAGTCAGCCGTACGCAGAGCGGTGTCGGTCATACCCTTACGAGTGCCGTGCGTGGAGATGAAGTACTCCAGAACCGAAAGGCCCTCGCGGAAGTTCGACTTAACCGGGCGGTCGATGGTGCCACCCTTGGTATTGCCCATGAGGCCGCGCATACCAGCCAGCTGGCGAATCTGCTTGATGTTACCACGAGCACCAGAGTCGGCCATCATGTAGATGGGGTTGTACTGGTCGAAGTTGGCAGCCATGGCCTCGCCGATTTCCTCGGTGGTGTCGTTCCAAATGTCAACGACCTGCTTATGGCGCTCTTCGGGGCTCATGAGGCCCATCTCGTAGTCTTCATCAATTGCGTCGACCTTGGCGTCGGCAGCGGCAAGCAGCTCAGCCTTGTTCGGCGGCATGGTGGCGTCGAAAACGGACACCGTGATGCCGGCCTTGGTGGCGTAGTGGTAGCCAGCGTTCTTCAAGCCGTCCAAAATGGCAGGCATATCGGAAACGTCGTAGCGGTTCGAGCACTCTTCAATGAGGCGGCCGATTTCCTTTTTGTTCACAACGTAGTTGACGAACTGGTGGTCCTCAGGCAGCACGTTGTTGAAGATGATGCGGCCGATGCTCGTTTCGAAGCGCTCGCCGGCCTTCACGGTCTCGAAATCGCTGAACGATTTCGCAATCTGCATGTCGCACGTAGCACGAACAGAGATGCGAGCCTGGATATCAACGCCCGTACCAGCCTCGAACTCGTCGAGCGCGTCCTTGACGCTCGCGAAAACGCGGCCCTCGCCCGGGAAGCCATCGCGAACCGTGGTGAGGAAGTACATACCGATGATCATGTCCTGAGTAGGAATGGTCAGCGGGCGGCCATGAGCCGGCGACTTGATGTTGTTGGCGGACAGCATGAGCACGCGAGCCTCTGCCTGGGCTTCGTTGCCCAGCGGCACATGCACAGCCATCTGGTCGCCGTCGAAGTCGGCGTTGAACGCAGTGCAAACCAACGGGTGCAGCTTGATGGCCTTACCCTCGACGAGCACGGGCTCGAAGGCCTGGATGCCCAGACGGTGCAGGGTAGGTGCGCGGTTCAGCAGCACGGGGTGGTCGACGATGACCTCTTCGAGGACATCCCACACGTAGCTTGCACCACGGTCGACAGCGCGCTTGGCAGCCTTGATGTTGGCAGCGTACTCGAGCTCGACCAGGCGCTTCATAACGAAGGGCTTGAACAGCTCCAGGGCCATCTGCTGCGGCAGGCCGCACTGGTGAATCTTCAGCTGAGGACCAACGACGATAACCGAACGGCCAGAGTAGTCGACGCGCTTGCCGAGCAGATTCTGGCGGAAGCGGCCCTGCTTGCCCTTGAGCATGTCAGAGAGCGACTTCAGCGGACGGTTGCCCGGACCCGTGACAGGACGGCCACGACGGCCGTTGTCGAACAGCGAGTCGACAGCTTCCTGAAGCATGCGCTTCTCGTTGTTCACGATGATCTCGGGGGCACCGAGGTCGAGCAGGCGCTTCAAACGGTTGTTGCGGTTAATCACGCGACGATACAGGTCGTTGAGGTCGCTCGTTGCGAAGCGGCCACCGTCGAGCTGCACCATGGGGCGCAAATCGGGCGGAATAACCGGAATGACGTCAAGAATCATATCGGAAGGCTTGTTGTCGCTCTTCATGAAAGCGTCAACGACCTTCAGGCGCTTAATAGCCTTGGCGCGCTTCTGGCCCTTGCCATTCTCGATGGTATCTTTGAGCTCTTCGGCAACAGCCTCCAGGTCCATGTCGTCAAGCAGGTCGCGCACGGCCTCGGCGCCCATTCCGCCACGGAAGTAGTCGCTGTAGTTCATGCGCATCTCGCGATACAAGGCCTCGTCGGGCACGAGCTGCTTCGGCACGATCTTCAAAAACGCGTCGAACGCCTCGGTGCGCAGAGCCTTGCGCTCGTTGTATTCGTCATAGATGTCGGCGATTTCAGCCTCGACCTCTTCGGGCTCCATGCGCTCGTCGTCGTCGATTTCGTCGGCGAACTCGTCGTCTTCCGGAACGTATTCCGTGGACAGACGGCGGGTGGCCTCGATCAGGCGATCGCGCTCGGCATCGAGTTCTTCAAGGTCGGCGGCGAGCTCGTCGCGCAACTCTTCGACATCCTCATCGCGAGCCTCGGTATCGACCCAGGTCACAATGGAGCTGGCGAAGTACAGAACCTTCTCGAGCTCTTTCGGGGCAATGTCGAGCAGGTAGCCCAAGCGGCTCGGGGAGCCCTTGAAGTACCAGATGTGGCTCACGGGAGCCGCAAGCTCGATGTGGCCCATGCGCTCGCGGCGAACCTTGCTGCGGGTAACTTCGACGCCGCAGCGCTCGCACACGATGCCCTTGAAGCGAACGCGCTTGTACTTGCCGCAGGCGCATTCCCAGTCTTTGGTGGGGCCAAAAATTTTCTCGCAGAACAAGCCGTCCTTTTCGGGCTTGAGCGTGCGGTAGTTGATGGTTTCGGCCTTCTTGACCTCGCCATGCGACCAGCTGCGAATATCCTCGGCGCTCGCGAGAGAGATGCGCAGGGCGCTGAAGTTGCTCACGTCGTAATCGCTCATTTACTCTTCCTCTCCTTCGCCGAAGGTGGACTTCGGCTCATCGGAGCCAATCAGGCTCTCGACATCGGGGTTCGCGTCGGTCACGTCGTTCATCATGCTCTGAAGGTCGGCAGCGATGTCGCTTAAGGCATCGGCCTGCTCCTTCTCGGTCTTGGAAGCGTCGTTCATCATGTTCGAGAGCATGTCGTCGTCACCCTCGTTGTGATGACGGCTCGCCATGGCCGCCTTGGCTTCAAGCTCGGCGGCGTCGAAGTCGATCGCCTTGTGGTCTTCGCCGATCATCTCGACGTTGAGGCCCAAGGACTTGATTTCCTTCAACAGAACCTTGAACGACTCGGGCACCTCCGCGGGCGGGATGTTCTCGCCCTTGACGATTGCCTCGTACGCCTTCACACGGCCCGACGTGTCGTCGGACTTGATGGTCAAAATCTCCTGCAGCACGTTGGAAGCGCCGTACGCGTACAGCGCCCAAACTTCCATCTCGCCGAAGCGCTGGCCGCCGAACTGGGCCTTGCCGCCGAGAGGCTGCTGGGTGATGAGGCTGTAAGGGCCGGTCGAGCGAGCGTGGATCTTGTCGTCGACCATGTGGCCCAACTTCAAGATGTACGGGAAGCCGACCGTGATGGGCTCGCGGAAGCGCTCGCCCGTGCGGCCGTCGTAGAGCCACGTCTTGCCGAACTCATTGAGCTGCGGCACGAACTCGTCGCGGGCTTTATCGCCGTACTTCGCATGGTTCAGGTTGATGAGGTTGCGGTTCGCCTTGCCAATGACGTCGACGATCTCTTCCTCGGTCGCGCCGTCGAACACAGGAGTTGCGACGTACTTCGGACCCTCGACGGCCTCGGTGGTTTCGGCCTCGTCGGACCAACCCCACTTAGCAGCCCAGCCAAGGTGGCATTCGAGCAGCTGGCCGACGTTCATACGGGAAGGAACGCCCAAGGGGTTCAACATGACGTCGATCGGCGTGCCGTCGGCGAGGTAAGGCATGTCTTCAACAGGCAGAACGCGAGAGATAACACCCTTGTTGCCGTGGCGGCCGGACAACTTGTCGCCCTGCTGCACCTTACGCTTCTGAGCGATGTACACACGCACGAGCTCATTGACGCCCGGAGCCATGTCGTCGCCGTTTTCGCGGCTGAAGCGATAGATGCCCACAACGCGTCCGCCAGCACCATGAGGCACCTTGAGGGACGTGTCGCGAACCTCGCGAGCCTTGTCGCCGAAGATGGCGCGCAGCAAGCGCTCCTCAGCGGTGAGCTCGGTTTCGCCCTTCGGGGTAACCTTGCCGACCAGAACGTCGCCAGGGAACACCTCGGCGCCAACGCGAATGATGCCGTCGGCATCAAGGTCGGCAATCATGTCGTCGGAGATGTTCGGAATCTCGCGGGTGATTTCCTCGGGGCCGAGCTTCGTGTCGCGAGCGTCGACTTCGTATTCAGAAATATGGATAGACGTGAGCAGGTCTTCAGCAACAACGCGCTCTGACACGATGATAGCGTCCTCGTAGTTGTAGCCTTCCCAGGTCATGTAAGCGACCATGAGGTTCTGACCAAGCGCCAGCTCTGCGTGGTCGCAGCTGGGGCCGTCGGCCAAAACGTCGCCCGCATGGACTTCGTCACCCTTGCGCACGATAGGCTTGTTGTTGATGCAGCCGCTCTGGTTGGAACGTTGGAACTTCGGAACCAGGTACTCGTCGAACTCGCCTTCATCATTCTTGATGATGATGGTAGAGCCGTCGACATAGTCGACCACGCCAGGGTTCTGGGCAACGAGCACTTCGCCCGAGTCAACCGCGATGCGGTGCTCGATGCCGGTGCCGACGTACGGCGCATGGGGCTGCAGCAAAGGCACAGCCTGACGCTGCATGTTCGAACCCATGAGGGCGCGGTTTGCGTCGTCGTGCTCCAAGAACGGAATGAGCGAGGTGGCGACAGAAGTCATCTGACGAGGAGACACGTCCATGTAGCCAACGCGCTCGGGAGCGACTTCCTCGGGCTCACCGAAGACGCCGTCGGCGTCACGGGTGCGGCACAGGATCTTTTCAGACGGCACGAACACGCCATCGATAGTCTCGCCGAACACGCGCGTCTCAGGGTCGAACTTCTCCATAGCCTGGGCGATGGCATAGTTCTCTTCCTCGTCGGCGGTGAGGTAGTCGACCTCGTCGGTCACCTTGCCGTCGATAACGCGACGGTACGGAGTCTCGATGAAGCCGTAGCTGTTCACGCGAGCGAAGGTCGCCAGCGAGCCGATAAGGCCGATGTTCGGGCCTTCAGGCGTCTCGATGGGGCACATGCGGCCGTAGTGCGAATTGTGAACGTCGCGAACCTCGAAGCCTGCGCGCTCGCGCGACAGACCGCCAGGGCCCAGAGCAGACAGACGACGCTTGTGTGTGATGCCTGCGGCGGGGTTTGCCTGGTCCATGAACTGCGACAGCTGCGAAGAGCCGAAGAATTCCTTGATGGCAGCCACAATGGGGCGAATGTTCACGAGGCTCTGCGGAGTGATTTCGTCAGGCTCCTGCATGCTCATGCGCTCGCGCACAACGCGCTCCATGCGCGAAAGGCCGATGCGGAACTGGTTCTGGATGAGCTCGCCGACCGTGCGGATACGACGGTTGCCGAAGTGGTCGATGTCGTCGACCTGATAGCCCTCTTCGCCCTCGTGAAGGGCAACGATGTAGCGCATGGTTGCGACGATGTCTTCAATGGTGAGCGTAGAAGCGTCGAATTCGGGATCGAAGCCGAGCTTCTTGTTCGCCTTGTAGCGGCCGACCTTGGCGAGGTCGTAGCGCTGCGGGTTGAAGAACAGGCCGTCGAGCAGCGTGCGCGCGGAGTCGATCGTAGGAGGCTCGCCCGGACGGAAACGCTTGTACAGCTCGATGAGCGCCTCTTCCTTGGTGGTCGCGGGGTCGCGATCGAGCGTGCGCAGAACCATCTCGGAGCTGCCGAGGATATCGATGATTTCTTCGCGGGTGTCGGCGATGCCGAGGGCGCGCAAAAGCAGCGTGGCCGGCTGCTTGCGCTTGCGGTCGATGCGAACCGACAGAATGTCGCGCTTGTCGGTCTCAAACTCGAGCCATGCGCCACGAGAAGGAATAACCTTCGCGCCGTAGATGGTCTTGTCGGACGTCTTGTCGCGCTCGGCGCTGAAATAGATGCCGGGCGAACGAACGAGCTGGGAAACCACAACGCGCTCGGTGCCGTTAATAATGAACGTGCCACGAGGAGTCATGAGCGGGAAATCACCCATGAACAGGTCGTTCTGATCTTTGATTTCGCCGGTCTCGCGGTTGATGAAACGAATCTTGGCATAGAGGGGCGCCTGGTAGGAGACGTCTTTCTCTTTGCATTCGTCGACGGTGTACTTCGGTTCGCCGAAGTGATGCTCGCCGAGCTCGACGCACATATCTTTGGTCGAATTCTCGATGGGGCACACGTCGTTGAAGGCTTCGGTAATGCCTTCTTCCATGAACCACTTGAAACTGTCGGTCTGGATGGCGATGAGGTTGGGGACATCGACGATGCCAGGGATCTTCGCGAACGAATGACGCTCCCTGTATACGCCGGCGCCGGTCTTTTCTGCCTTGGCCACAGGTCTTCCTTCCTTTGGGGTAAAAAGACGATATTCTTACCGTTTCGGCAGCCCTTTGGACGTGCTTCCACGGCTAATTACGCAAACGAAAAATTTAAACACATTAAGAAATTAAGTCAAGACTTTTTTTCACGAACTGTGTTGAGTTTCTGGTTTTGGAGATTTCCTTCAAGGGCTGGAACAGGCAAAATGGCATGCGACAATCTTTTTGCGCCTTAGTTTCTTTTAGATAGTACGCCTTGAAACTGTTAAACGCTACGAGCATTTAACAGGTGGCGAGCTCAAAAAGGCAACACCCACGGGGATAAAATTGGGCAAGAAAAAGCCGCCCTTTCGAGCGGCTTTCAAGAAACATTCGCTGCCCTAAGGGCGCGCTTTGGGAAGATCGCGGCCTCGGAGAGAGAAGACAGCGCGAATGCTTACAGCGAGTGATTCATGCTCGTACGAGTCTGCGCGACCTCGAAGGTGGGGTCGAATGAGGGAAGCTCTTCGACCTGGTCTTTTTCGGCGCGAGAATCGAGCAGCGTGGCAGCAACGGTGCAGCCCACAATAATCGCGGCGCCCAGCACGCCCATCATCGAGAGCACCTCGCCGAGCACGAAGAAGGAAATGATCGCCGTAACAACGGGCTCAGAGCACAGGATGACCGAAACGGTCGCAGCGGGAATGTGCGCGAGCGCCTTATTCTGCAGCCAGAACGCCAAGCACGTGCCAGCGATGGCGAGGAAGGCTACCGCAGCCCACGTGCCCACTGAAACGGTGCCGAAGACAGGCGCGGGCTCGGTCGCAACCGCGCCGCCCAGCGAGAACAGGAAAGCTCCGCCGGTCTGCACGGCCGACATGGCGGCAGGGCCGATTTCAGAAAGGCCGCGTTCGGAGAGCACGATGCCCAGCGCGAACAAAGCGGAAGAGCCAAGGCCCACGAACTCGCCCATGCCGAACGACAGCGCGCCGCCGTTGCAGCACAGAAGGTACAGGCCCGCGAGCACCGCGATTTGCAGGACTAACGTGCTCAGGCGATACGTGCGGCGCATAAGCGCGAGCGCGATCACCGGCGTGAACAACATCGGCAGAGAAATGAAGAAGCCCGCGTTGGTGGCGCTCGTCATATCGACGGCCAACGAGCTCGCGACGAACGCGACCGCGTACACCACGCCGACGGGGAGCCACGCGCTCACGCGGGAGCCGCGCAGACCTTTGACGATTTGCTTACCAAACAGAGCCATGAACAGAGCGAAGGCCAGGCCAAAACGAAGGGTTTGGCACCACAGCGGAGAAACCTCGCCATAAGCAACCTTCATAACGACGTTGTCTGCGCCGTAGAAAATCGCCTGCAGCACAACGAATGCCGCAAATACCATGTTCTTACCCTGCGTCACTTTGAGCCGTCCTCTTTCTTCAATAAGCGCAAGAAGCTCCAAGGCCTTATCGAAGAGCCTTGAAACCACTTGCTTGTTTTGGGTGTTTACGGGAGCTTTATCGTCGTTTCGGCGGTCGCCATTGCCTACTTCGACTTCCCGATGATGCGTATACTACGAGGTTGTTGAAATAAAGTAAAACTAGAGTATTTTGTAATAGGTAAAGAGTTTCTTATACCCCGTTGATTTCACACGTAAAGAAGGAAATCGCAGGAGAAACGGCAGGTTTCCATGACGTCGAAGTATGAAGCCTTTGTGTTGGCGGCCGAGACAGGAAGCTTCAAAAGCACCGCTGAACAGCTTGGCTACACCCAGGCGGGCATCAGCTATATGATGAGCTCGCTCGAATCCGAAATGGGCACGGCGCTTTTCGCGCGAGACCATTCGGGCGTTCGCCTCACCGAGGACGGCCGCAACCTTTTACCTTGGATTCAAGACGTGTGCACGAGCGAGCGAGCGCTTCAAGCGCGCTTGGGCGAAGTAAGGCATTTGGAAAGCGGCACGGTGCGCGTCGCCGCGTTCGCATCGACCGCCATTCGCTGGCTGCCAGGCATCGTGGATGAATTCACAAGCGCCCATCCGAAAGTCGAACTCGAATTCGCATGTTTCGAAGACCAAAGAACAATCGAAGAGGGCGTGCTGCACGGAGAATTCGACTGTGGATTCATCGTTTTGCCGCCTCAAGAAAAGTTTTTCGTCATACCCCTGGTCCAAGACCCAATTTATGTCGCGCTGGCTCCGCACCATCCCCTCGCCCAAGAAGACTTCTTCCCTCGCGAGGCGCTTGCAAGCGAGCCGTACATCAAAATTCGAAACCCGGGCTACACCGAATTCGACGCCGTATTCGACCGACACGAGGTTGTGCCGCATACGCGCTTCGTGATGGATAACGACTTCGCCGTTATGGGCATGGTGAACAAAGGCCTCGGCTACAGCCTTTTCCCAAAGCTCATTTTGCGCAAGGCGCCCTTCCAGCTTGCGCGCATCGAGCTGGAGATTCCCACCCACCGCGAACTTGGAATCGCCATGCGGTCATGGGACCGCGCCTCAATGGCCGCGAAAGCCTTCGTTGAAACCGTTCGAACCTGGGTTGCCGCTTGGGACGAGCGCGTTGAATTCGATGAGCGCTGGGATAATCTGGGATAGCAGCAAACGCCGCACACGAAAAGCCTCCGCATACGCAACGCGGCCGAGGCGCAATGCCCCGGCCGCGTTTTCGTTATTTTAGAAATGGCCCCGCAAGAAGATACCGCGACTACGCCGACAACCGAGGCGCCCCACGCGCGCATGGCGGCTACAAGGAAACATTGCCGCTGCTCCAGCAGCCGCGACGTCCACCTCTTGAATAGCGACTACAAGGAAAATGCTTAGCCCTTGTAGTCTTTGCCCACGATAACCAAATAAGAGCCCTCATAGGTATAGCTGCCATCATTTACCGTAGGAGTGCCGCAGCCAAGCAGCTTGGCGATGCTCTTCGCAACGCTTTCGTCGGTCCCCTTGTCGTAAATGACGAGCGTTTTGCTGTAGTTGTACGAATCAGCATCGAGCGTATTCGTTACGTCGTAGCCTTTGTTCGTAAGCGTGCTTGCAGCTGTGGCGGCAACACCCGATACGCCGATTCCGTTTTGGACTTCGACCTGTTCACCGTGGCCATAGTCGGAAAGGCTCGACTCCTCGCCGCTCAAAACGGCTTGAGCCACCGCTTCGCCACCAATACTGCCGTCGGTCACGCCGCCATTGTTCATCGAGGCCGATTCGTCGGGCGTGGGAGAGAGGCCCTGATCGATGCGCTTCATCATGGCCGCCCAAGCTTCGTTATTGCTGTATTCATACCAACCGCCATCTTCATACGATGAAGTGGTCGGGTTCATGGTCGAATAGATATCGGTAGACGGATCCATGCCGCGCATCGAATTGGCGACAGCGGCAATATCGGTCACCGACATGTCGGTGGTAACGTAATCGCACAGCGCCGTAACGGTGTTCGCCATGGTCGCCGGATCGCTGGCCAGCAGTTTTTTCGCAATCGCACCAAGCACCATGCGCTGGTTCGCCGCACGGTAGTAGTCGCCTCCGCCGTAACCAGCTTCCTCATAGGCATTGCGCGCGCGGCACAAAATAAGCGCCTGGTCGCCATTGATTGTTTGCTCGCCCGCATCAACATGGCCGCCTGCATCGGCATCGTCGATGGTGATGGGGACGTTTACATCGACCCCGCCAAGCGCATCGACCACAGATTTGAAGCCATCGAAGTTGATTTCGGCATAATGGGAAATAGGCACGCCGGCAAATTGCGAGACGGTTTTCACCATAAGAGCCGGACCGCCATACGTGTAGGCCGAATTGATTTTTCCAACGCCATACCCTTCAATGTTCACAAGCGTGTCGCGCTCAATCGAAATAAGCGTCACTTTCTTCTGAACAGGATCAATGCGCGCCAGCATCGTCGAGTCGCTTCGATAGCTGTCCCCGTATTCGCCACTTGCATCGCGTTCTTGGGATTTATCGGTACCCATAAGGAGCATATAGAATGGCTCGGCGAGCGATTTATCGGTCAGGGCAAGTTGCGTATCTTCGTCGATGCCCTTCGACAGCTTGCCATTCAGAACGCCCATATACGCGAAAGCCGCGCCAACGCCAATGACAGCAAGAGCCACCACTGCAGCAACAACCCCGACAATGACCTTCTTCCGCTTTTTGCGCGAACGCATTCGGGAGTATTCCGAACCCGTGCTCTCTCGAGAATAGGGAACCGAAGCGCGAGGGGAGTCGCCAGACCCATATGCCCTTCTGGAATAAGAACGAACCGTAGAAGCGCCATTCTCTTGGCCCGACCCCTGAACACGCGGAGTGCTTGAGAAGCGAGCATTTTCGCTCCCCAAACGATTGTCTAAAGAATCTCGTCGACGAGACACCATGCAGCCTCCCTTATTGAACGATTTTAACTATTGTCTCTTACCGTTCCATCAAGCGTCCCGCCATCGTTGACATTGCGCTTTTCGTCTTCATACGGAGGCAAGCCATCATCAACGCGGGTCATCATCTTTCGCCACGCTTCGTTGTCGCTGTATTCGATATACACTCCGTTTTCATAGGCGGAAATGGTCGGATTCATCGCGGACCAGATATTATTCTCGGTATCGATGCCACGCATGCTGCTCGCAACAGACACGATATCGGTAACGCTCATATCGGTCGTAACGTAATCGCACAGCGTCGCAATCGACGTCGCCATCGTCGCAGGATCGCTCTCCATGAGCTTCTTGGCAATCGCGCCAATTACCATTCTTTGGTTTGCGGCACGATAAAAGTCGCCACCGCTGTAACCGGCTTCTTCATACGCGTTGCGCGCTCGGCAAAGAATCAACGCCTGCTCGCCATTGAGCGTTTGAAGACCAGCATCCACATGGCCACCGGCATCGGCGTCGTCGATTTCCATAGGAACGTCGACCTCAATGCCGCCAAGGGCATCAACGACGTCCTTGAAGCCATCGAAATCGATAGATGCATAATGGGAAATAGGCACACCGGCAAACGTCGATACCGTGCTCACGACAAGAGGAGCACCGCCAAACGCGGCGGAAGCGTTGAGCTTATTCGGCCCGTAGCCTTCGATGTTCACATACGTGTCGCGCTCGATCGAGACAAGCGCCACCGTTTTCTGCCGAGGATCGATACGCGCAAGAATCATCGAATCACTTCGGAAGGTATCTCCGTAAGCCCCCGATTCCCTACGCTCTTCAGAAGAGTCGGTGCCCATGATGAGGCAATAAAACGGATCGCCTGGCTGAACCGCTTCGGACGAAAGCGTAGCTTTCAACTCGTCGTCGATATTGTTTTGAAGCTTGTCGTTCAGGGAATTCATGTACACGACGCCCGCAAACGCCACGCCGCCAGCCGCAAGAAGAAGCACCAGCACAACAGCGAGCACAACAAACGGCCACTTTCGCCGCTTCTTGGGAATCGCATAGGAATCACGCGAATAGCTATTATATCCAACTTGGTTTTGACCGCCAGCCGGAAGGTTGTAACCCATTTTGCTGACGCCATATTTGTGTTTGTTTTTATTATTCATGGGGCCATTATCTCTTGAAGCGGGGAAAATTGTAAAGACACCACGCAAGAGCCCCATACCTTAACACAAGGTGACAGCGAAACAACCATCCGAAATTCTCCGGAGTCCGCTTCACCACAAACCCTTGAGATTGTCGGCTCATAGCGTTAATTGTCGACTCGTAGCATTATCGGCGCGCGACACGCTACACTAGAGTTCAAGCAAACCTGAAACCAGACTGTTTTTTATCAACCAACCGAGGAGCGAGAGTGTCGCACGACAACGACTTTCCCGAAAATCACAACGCACTGCGTACGCATACGCACGCTCGCCCTCGCCCGGCCAAAAAGCCGCTTGCCGCGCAAGAGGGGCAGCGCATTCCCACGCGTCGCGCCGATGAGCACGCATACCCGGTCGAAACGCCCGGCCGCTCAAGCGAACCGCGCGCGCCACGCGTCCAGGTTCCCACCGATTCACGCGCGCCGCGCACCCATGCGCCTGGCAAGCCGCACCCGTCTCGCAACCAAACACCCGTTGCCCAAACATCAACGTCGAGGCCCTCAAAAACCGTATTCGCCATTGCGGGCGCGTGCGTTGCGCTCTCACTCGTCCTGTTCGGCGTCGTGCATTGGCAAAGCACTAGACCCATCGACATCATGGTGAACGGTCAAGAACTGCAGCTGCCTCGCACCGCAACCGTTAACGACGCATTCGAGGCGGCGGGCTCGCCCGCAACGGCAGGCAACATGCTCGATATTGACGGCGAACTGCTGCAAGAAGGCAGCGGCACAGCATATACGGCAACACTCGATGGGCACGAACTCGACCCCACCGCCGCAGCCGACACACCGCTCGATGGCCACACGAGCATCGATTTCGCAAACGGAGTCGATATCGAAGAGCCATCCAACGTAGCCGAAAACCAGCCCATCCCCCACGGCGTTCAAGACGTTGGGCATGGGCCGCTTCACATCGTCACCCAGAAAGGACAAGATGGCTCAGGCGCAATCAAAACCGGCCAGATTTCCGGAAAACAGCAGGTCATCGAGGTAACGAGCGACCCCGTCGACACCATCATGAAGCGCTGCTACCCCGACACGCAAGGCGAAAAGGTCGTGGCGCTCACCTTTGACGACGGCCCATGGGACGACACCAACGAGCTACTCGACGTGCTGCGCGACAATGACGCGAAAGCCACGTTCTTCACCGTTGGCAATCGAATTTCGGGCAATGGGGTCGATACCGTGAAACGAGAGGTTGCCGAGGGCCATCAAGTCGCGACCCACACGTGGGACCACGCGGCGGGCGACGGTCAAAGTGTGAATCTTTCTTATATGAGCGCTGAACAACAGCGCGAAGAGATTACGAAGGGCTTTCAGGCAATCGAAGACGCCACCGGACAAAAGCCAAGCTTCGTGATGCGCGCGCCCGGAGGCAACTTTCCTACCGAAGTATGGAGCAATGTGGAAGACCTCGTGGTTGCCGACATTGGCTGGGACGTCGACACCACCGATTGGAAGCGGCCGGAGGCGAGCCGCATCGCGGCAGAGCTTATGCGGATCACGCCCGGCGATATCGTGCTCATGCATGATGGCGGCGGAAACCGAGAGAACACCATTGAAGGCCTGCGCATCGCTCTGCCGAAGCTCGTGCAAGACGGCTGGAAGTTCGTCACGATTGACGAACTTATGAAATACCCTACGAAAGACAACTAAACGAACTTACGCCCAGCATTCATAATCGCCCGCACCCATAAACGCAAAATGGCGGCCTCGCACTTCGAGGCCGCCATTTGTTTTACTCAATCTCGATCGATGTTTTCACCCTAATGCCGATTTCGGCCATACGCTTGCGAAGCACAGCATACGTCACGCCCAAGAGCTCTGCCGCCAAAAGCAAATCACCATCAGCCCCTCGAATCGCCTTGACGATACGCATGCGATCAGCTTCTGCCACATTTTCATCTTGCGAAAACGCGCCCGTAGTTCCGGCAGGGAACCCCGCGCTTGAAGCAACGGAAAAGGCGGCATCCTGGTCTTGCCCCGAATGCAATTCCCCCGATTGCCAACCTGCCGAATGCTCGCTCGGCTCATCGGCCGCACGCAACCCAAAACCAGCCATCGCATCGAAGCCGACGCCATAGGGCGACGCCCCAGAAACGACCTCGCTAAAAGGAGTCGACTCCTGGTAGCCATACCCCATCGCCGACGGCCTATCGTACGCTCCTGCCCCAACGCGGTCGAACGCCGCCGAAGGCGAATACATGCCCGTCGGCAAGCCTCCACCCACCGGCGCCATGCGGCCAGACTGCCCAGCGACCGCCGCCATTGAGAGCGCAGGGGCTTCGAACGACATGCCCACCGATACGGCGTTCGCGACATGGACAGGCAAATCCTCAAGGGTCACCTTGGCCCCCTCTCCTGCCATAATAAGGCTGCGTTCAACAACGTTGCGCAACTCTCGCACATTGCCGGGCCAAGTGTAATTCGCAAGCGCTTTCATAACGTCTTCAGGCAGGGGAGTGCACGGCAGACGAAGCGAGTCTGACAAATCTCGATTGAAATGATCGACGAGCAAGGCCACATCGCCTTCACGCTCGCGCAAAGGCGGCAGGGAGATTTCGACCATGCTCAGGCGATAGTACAAATCGGCACGGAAACGGCGCTCATTGATAAGTCTTCGAACATTCTGATTCGTGGCAGCCAGAAAACGCACGTCAAGCTGATGCGGTTCGGTCGACCCAAGGCGCGTGACGCTTTGTTCCTGAATGACGCGCAGCAAGCCCACCTGCAAATCGAGGGGCATTTCGCCAATCTCGTCCAAAAACAGCGTTCCGCCTTCGGCCGCTTCAATCTTTCCGATCGAACCGCCTTCTTTGGCTCCCGTAAACGCGCCCGCCTCGTAACCAAACAGCTCGGCCGCGAAGAGGTCACGGGGAATCGCCCCGCAATTGATTGCAACGAACGGCCCCTTGCGTCCGGACATGCGATGCAAGGCGCGCGCCACAACCTCTTTGCCTGCACCCGTCTCACCCAAAAGCAAGACATTGGTCTTAATGGGCGCCACCTTGCGAACGAGTTTATCAACCTTGCCCCATGCAGGCGACTCGCCGATATAGTCGACAATGTCTTTCGCCGAAGCGCGGCCAAGCGACTTGCGGCTCCCCTCTGCGCGAGCCCCTCCCCCGTTCGATGCCTGGCCCTTTCCCGACTTTGAAGAAGAGCCAGCTCCAACAGACGGCGCATCAAACACGCACACAACGAACGAGAGCCCGTTGCCAACGTCAACCGCCGACCGATGCAAAAGCGCCAATTCACGCTCTTCCTTCTTTCGCCCCTCTTTGAATACCACGGGCAAGGGCTCGCCTTCTTTCACGGGCGACTCGAGTACATATTTCACGCCCGTCTTCTTCGAAAGGTACGCGGAAAGCGATTGGGACCCATAGGAAAACGTCTCATACCGAGGGATATAGGAATGCATGGCTTCATTTGCGATGAGTACATTGCCGCGCCTGTCGAGAACAAGCACCGGCTGATTCATGAGGCGAATAAGCGGCTTGAAAAATTCAGCCGTCGATAGTTTCGCCCGCATGCCACGACCGGCAAGGAAGAGCTCATTGGCCAAATCGACCGCTGTCGCGCACATATCAAGGGCGCATTCGGGAAGCATTCCGAACGGGTTATTGAGGTTCATGGCGCCGAAATACACCCCTCGGTTATCGAGGAAGGGGGCGCTCACGCCAGAATAGGTTTGAGAAATGGCCCTATACTGTTCGAAGCCATCAGCGCGTACGGGCTTCTTCTCGTAAGGAACAATGGTCGCGTTTCCCGTTCCCACGACTTCCTCGAGCACATACGTGCCGAACGTGCGCGGATAATAGCTCAAGGGCGACTGAAAGCCGAACACAAAGCTTTCCTGATCCATAAGCGAGACGTTGCAATTCAGTAATGCCACAAGCATGCGCATAACGGGCATATTCGCCGCCAGCGAGTGGGCATAAGCCCGCTGCTTTTCGGCAAACAGCTTTTCGTCCATAGAAGGAAAGTCGCTCGACCAAGGATTCACGCCCGCCGCTCGGCAGCGCTTCCATGAACGCGCGATTTCGGGGCGAACAACGCTTTCGTCGATTTCGCCCGTCGCAATGAACCTTCGCCACGCTTCAACTTGACTTTTCTGATCGTACATCGACCCCTTCTTCCCCATTGCCTCTATGCGGGCCCCCCAATTGGCCCATCGTCACGCAACGTCGCGCGCGTCCACTACGAATCGCACGACCACCGACGACGCGATTGCGCTTCGATGCCGAGAGACTCTCGATACTTCGCAACCGTGCGTCGCTTTATCTCAATGCCCTTCTCATTCAGCGCGGCGCATATCTTCGCATCGCTCAATGGATGGCTCTTGTCCTCTGCGGCGATAAGGTCTTTAATCATCTGCTTGATTTCGAACGACGAAACAGCACCCGTTGTCGCCTGCGCCCCAAGACCCATGCCAGAAGAAACCCGCGGCATGGCGCGCGTGAAAAACATTTTCAGCGGGAACGTTCCCCATGGCGTTTGGATATATTTTCCCTGCACAGCTCGACTCACCGTAGATACATGAATGTCAAGAGCATCGGCCGCCTGCTGCATGGTCAGCGGCGAGAGCGCCGAGCCGCCCGTGAGGAAAAACTTGAACTGCCGTTCTACCAGAAACACGCCGAATCGCTGCAGCGTTTGACGACGTTGTTCAAGATTGCGCAAAAAGGAATCAGCTTCCTCGCGCTTCTCGCTCAAATACGCCGCTGCCTCACGCGCAAGGCCCTCTTCTTCCATCATCGCCACGTACTCGGCGTTCAACGCCAGGCAATTTTTGGAAGCTCCCACCACCTCAACGGTAAAATCGGAGCCCTTTCGGCGCACGATGATATCGGGGATGACATAGCGCGAATCGGGGCGTTGATAGAACGCCGAGCCTGGACGAGGGTTCATGCCGCGAACCACGCGCTTCATGCGAGCGACCTCATCGACGGACACGCCAAGTTCTCGAGCGATTGCAGGTAGCCTGCCTTGGGCGAGATCGTCGAGGTAGCCTTCTATGAGCTCCGACATAACTTCGGGATGCGGCTCGTCGTCGGGAATCTGAAGCTTCAGACATTCACGAACATCATGCGCACCAACGCCTCGCGGCTGAAGGCGCTGCAACGCCTCGAGCAGCCTTTCGGCACACGCATATTCGACATCGCACTCAAACGCCACCATGCCGACATCGCCAACGAAGTACCCGTCGTCGGTCACGTTATCGATAAGAGCATTCATGACCCCAAGGTCACAAGCGCTCAGATGCAAATCGGTCACCTGAAGGCGCAGGAACTCATGCAGCGTTTCGGTCTCTATGCAATCATCCTGGATGCGAGAAAAGTCCCACTCGGTTGCGCCCGCGATTCCAAGCGTATGGCGAGGAGCCGACCAACCCGTAACGTCGTATGCCTTCGCTTCGGCACGCTCCTTCGCCTCTTCGAATGCCGACTCGCTCGGAAGGGCATCGTAGCTGAATAAATCGTCTTCGTAATTGATTTCAAGAAGGGGGTTCGACTCGGCCATAGAGGCAATGCGATCGGGAAGCGAGGCAACTGGCAACGCAAGCACTTCAAGGCCTTGCATCGAAACGGGGGCGAGACGCGTTTTCGTCTTCGTGGACGTTCTCGGCGTCAAGCCCGTCGACAAAGTGCCAGAAACCACAAACGCCCCCTTCGCTTTGGTTTAGGTCTATCTATTCCGACCCGGTTTCACGCACGCACGTCCGAGGACGCACGGGTCGTTAAGCCGTTTACATTGCACTATGCAATTCCGCATCTGATATTCTATCTATTTCAAATGGCATATAAAGACGAAAAGCATCGAATTTGGCTATGAGTTTCTGAAAAGTCGCACAAATATGACATTCTGGCACAAAATATGCTTGACATATAAGCGTTAGTATATGCCAGAAATGCCGTTTAATTCTTTCTGGGGGATGAACATGAACACATCAGAGAACGGCATCACACGGACGCATGAAACGGACGCGTTGGATTTGAGTACCATGACGAAGCACGAAATGCCTTACGGAATTGACGCCATAGCCGAAATTCGTATGTCGACCCCGGCGGATTATCCCGCCATTATTCGCATGGGCGAGGCGGCTGACATGGGCACGCTCGACGGCTTCGAGGACACGCTCGTCGCGACGCACCTCTCTGGCGGCATCGCGGCATTTTGCCGCCTTCGCATCTACGACGGCATCGCACACGTCAATCCAATCGTCGTCGACGAATCGCTGCGCGGCCATGGTGTGGGCGCAGCGCTCATGAAGGCCGCGCGAGAGCGCTACGGCGAACTCCGTTTCGTCGCTCGCGGCTATGCAGTGGGGTTCTACAAGTTCATTGGATGCGCCCCCGTCGAATGGGATGAAATCGCCCCCGAAGTCGCATCCGATTGCGATGATTGCGAAAAGCGGGACGAATGCCAGCCGCTCCCGATGAAATACCCTATCGAAAACGAAGAGCGCACAATCGCCACTTCCCTCGATTAATCAGGACAAACAAAAAAACGCGCGGCAAATGCCGCGCGACGTGGTCTCATAGCCTCTTTACCGCATAAAGCGGGTTATTCAATCCCCACCAAGAACGCCTTGCCGGCATCGGTGACGGAAAGCGCATTCGCCAAACGACCGCCATCGTCTCGATAGCGTGCTTCGCTGTTCACGAGGCCCGAGCCGACAAGACGGCGTATGGCCGCATGTACGCGATATTCGCTCACGCCGACAACCTTCGCCATCTCTCGACGAGAGAGCGAAGCAGGCTCGCCATTCTGCTTTTCATAACGCGCGACAAGACGCAGAATCGACACCGTAACCACGGCAACGTCATCCCAGCTCGTACGGCCATGACCTGCCATGGAACCGCCTCCTTCACCAAAGACGCGTCCGCCGTTTCGTCCTCCAAGCAAAACGCAACTTATACATACATATTCGCATGACAAATCATTAACAAGCGTCAGCGCAAATCTTCCCAAAGGGATGAACCGTATGATAGGAGGCCCCTCCCCCATCGTCAATTAAAAACTGCACAACATTCGCCATCGTTGTGCGAGCGGCGTCTACGCGCCCTCAAACGTAGAAATGCCCCGACAATTGCGGGGCATTTCTACACAAGCTTGGTAAGCGCAAGGCAACCAGCAGCGCTCTGGCTTCACGCCGCCCATAATTCGCATCGCGCATACGATGCAGCCCTAAGGAGATGGCTGCGGCGAGCCCCCCCCCTGTCCGACCGGGGGGCTCGCCGCAGCCAGGTCTCGCGACCTGGCCTTGGAACGAAGAGAGTGATTAGCGCTGATTCTTTGCCTCGGGAGCGGGATCTGCGGGGCCGGCGTATGTCTGAACGATAGAGGCATACGTGCGAGCTTCATCGCCCACAACCTCAAGATCGGTGTCCATCCAATTGCGACGGCGAATCGCCACGAGCGCCCAGTCGCGAGCGGAGCCCTTAATATAATTCGGGCTCGCAGGATCACCCTTCGCCCATACCTCGCCCGAAGGCAAGGTGAGCTCAAGGTACATCGGAACCTCGGGGTCGAAGGTGAGGCCATTCACGTTGTACATGTTCGGACGGCCCTGCCACGAGAGGAACAGCGTGGAGGCAATACGATCTTTGACAACGGGTTCAATGCCAAGAGCGTCGTAGATATCGACGCTATGAGCCCAAAGTTCCATAAGGCGCGCAGACGCAAGCGAACGATTGGACATGGGGGGAATGCCGGCCGCCCAAGGCACGCGGCTCTTCGGACCACCCGCAATAAACGCCTCATTCATGATGGTGCGCTGCTCGCGCCACCAGGAAAGAATCTCGGCGCCGGTCATATCCTGGCACTTCAAAACATGGAAATGCTCGTCCTGGTCGCTGAATGCGTCCGCGACGGCATTCACGCTCTCACCACGGCCATTAAGCAGCTCCGCGGCGCAATAATCGAAAAACGCAATGTGGGCGATTACATCTTTCAATTTCCACGTCGTGCAATACGACGCCATCTTATTCCAGTCTTCCTCAGAGAAATCCTGGACAAGCACGTCAACCTGCGCCTGCTCGGCAAGCAAGTCGCCCATCGGATCGAAGAATTCAGCCATGTCGTTCCCCTTTCTTTTGATTCCGTCGCCCATCGCGCGATGGAATCATGTCACTACACGGAAGCCTGAACACCTTCGCCTTGGCCTTAGCAACGCACCAAAACACGCACGCTCTTGAGGCGCACTCGATACAGCAGGCTCCCGTTCGTTGGCTTTTCACGCGAGCAATGCACGCCCGCGGTCCACATTAGTCTTGATAGAGCTTCTGAATAGCGCGGCCCGCAATATGAATCATGATTTCATCGGTGCCGGCGCCAATGCGATAGACGCGCTGGTCGCGCCACAAGCGAGAAATACGGCAATCCTTGGTGTAGCCGATACCGCCCATGACCTGCAAGGCCGTGTCGCACACCTCGAACGCCGCGCGGCCACAATACAGTTTCGCCACCGCGGAATCGATTTGCACCGGTTCGCCGTTGTCAATCTTCCATGCGGTCTTGTACACCCAGTTGCGCATGTTTTCAATCTTCATGTACATCTCGGTGATGTGCTCCTGAATGAGCTGGTTCTTGCCGATGGGCTTGCCAAACTGCACGCGCTGGGTTGCGTAATGCGTCGCATCCTCAAACGCGCATTCGGCGGCACCGAGGCTCTGGGCGCATGCGATAAGGCGCTCGACCTCGAAATTCACCATTGCCTGCATGAAGCCATTGCCCTCAACGCCCACGAGGTCCTTCTCTTCGAGGACGACGTCTTCCATATGAAGCTCGCAGGTATTGCCCATATTCCAGCCGATTTTCTCAAGCGGCTCGATGGAGATACCCGGCGTGAGGTTGCCCTCGTCATCGCGCAGGGGTACCCACCACATGCTGAACTTCGAACGATTCTCGCGCAAAGTAGGATCGTCGGCCGCATTGCGCGCGACGCAAAGCATGTACTTCGAGTTCACGGCGTTGGTCATGAACGATTTATTGCCATTGAGGTACACCTTGCCATCGCGACGCTCGTACGTAGAAGCGAGCGAGCTCGAGTCGGAGCCGGCACCAGGCTCGGTGAAGCCAAGCACGAAGCCCGGTCGACCAGCCATAACCTCAGCGAAACACTGCTCCTGCTGCTCAGGGGAGCCGTATTCCGTCATATCCTTGAGCGCGCACAGGTTGCCGTACACATAGATGGGCGCACCATTTTTGCAGATGCGCTCAGAAACCAGCATAAGCGTCGTCACGTCAACGGGTGTACCACCGAACTTCTCATCGACGCCGAGCATTTGAAAGCCGTTTTCAAGCAGCGCGTCAGTAAATTCCGTCGGCCACTCATGCTTCTCGTCACACTCTTTGAAATACTGCTCAGTGCCATAGCGCTCCATCAGCTCGTCGACGCTCTCGAGCAACAACTCTTGTTCTTCGGTAAGGGCGAAATCCATGGTTTTCCTTTCCTCTGTTTCCCGCATCCTTGCTTAACGTTCACAACATCGCATGACTGCGCTGCGATTCTGAAAACTAATTAGCAAGAAGCGTGCCAAAATGAAGAGACGCCGCCCAAAAGGACAGCGTCTCTTAAAAATATAATTCAGCATTCGGAAAGGGCCGTTACTTCTCGACGTGAGCGTCAAAATAGGCAACGACGTTTTTCATTCGAATCTTTCCCGCATCATCACGGCCCAAGTCGCCGACGAACAGTACATAGCGCGGCTTTTTGTAGCTTGCGATATAGGCCTTGCAGGCCTCTTGCACGTCTTGCGCCGTGAGGGTTTTACCCTTCACCGGTTGCACCACGGCAGCGACAGCCTCGCCCATCACCGGATCGCTCGTGCCAAAGACCACGCAATCGGCCACATCGGGATTTCTCAAAATGGCGGTTTGCACTTCATTGATGAACACGTTTTCGCCGCCCGATTTGATCATGTCCTTTTTGCGGGCACACAGGTAGTAGTAGCCGTTTTCGTCAACGCGCATGACGTCGCCCGTATGCAGCCATCCATCAGGCGTAATGGTGCTTGCGGTAATTTCAGGCTGTCCATAATAGCCGCTCATCACCGCGGGGGATTTGACAAGAGCCTCACCAGCCTCACCAGGCGCCACATCGTTTCCTTCATCGTCGACGATGCGTACCTCCATCTCATCCATCGGCTTGCCAAGCGCATCGAGCAGCGGAGAATCCTCTTCCAGCATCTCGCGCGTCAAACGCATCGTAATGCCTGAGCCGCTTTCGCTCTGTCCCCAGCCGTAATTAATTTCAGCATTGGGGAATGCGCCGTATATCGCCCGCACGATTTCGGGCGTCATGGCGCCCGCTGCGCTTTGCACAATGCGAACGGTCGACAAATCGTGCGACGACACGCCGCCATCGCGGACGAGGCGAACGTAGGTCGTCGGCGGCAGCAGAATCATATGCGTCACCCCATGCTCGTCGATTTGGTCGAGCACGGCGCGCGCATCGAACTTCCCGCAAATGACGATCGTTGCGCCAGCCGAAAGGGCACACATGAACCAGCTATGGCCACCATGGTGCTCAAGCGGGCATTGGATAAGGACGACAGGGTGATCCATTTCAAGCATGGCGTTCGAGCGCAGAATAACCCGAATTTCCGCCAAATCCTGCCCATGAGTACGGCATGCGCCTTTCGGAAGGCCGGTTGAGCCGCCCGTAAACTGCACGCGCGAAAGAGCCCCCTCGTCACGGAAAAGTTCAAGGTCAGGCTCGGCGGGCTCGGAAAGGTCGAACAGGCGAGGAGCAAACGGCGTCGATGCGCCAACGGCAAGAAGGTCGAGCTCGGGATTGAAATCGCGACGGCTTTCGACGACTTTCTCTTCGAATTTCTTCGCGAATACAAGGAGCTTCGCATCGACCGCATTCGTAAGATATGCGATTTCGCGAGGAATGAGTCGGTAGTTCAAGGGCACGGCAACCGCGCCGATGCGCTGAATCGCCAAATAGACGGCGATAAGCTCGACGCTGTTCTCCATGAGATAGGCTACCTTGTCGCCTGTTTCCACGCCTCGGTTGCGAAACGCACGGGCGATTTTGCAAGCCAAGGTATCCAGCTGCTCATACGTTTGGGTAATCTCGCCGCATACGCACGCGACGCGCTGCGGGTGCTTTTCAACATTCTCAAGAAATGGCTCGATAATGTTGCCATATGTTGTTGCCCCAGACACCTTGGCCCCCTCATTTCGGCCCATGCAAATTCATCATGCGCCCCTCAATACCAAGGGCGCAATGGGCGGCCGCCGATGCCGGCAAAGCCGCCCACCCCAAACGCCCTAGCGGGCGAACTTTTCCATAGTTTTGGCGTAAGCTTTCGTCGTGGTGCAGAACGGGGAACCCGTCTGCTCGAGCGCGAGCGAAGCCTGGAGATTGGTATCGCTCAAAGAGTTCAGCATCCCCTTCGCCACCTGGATAGACGCATCGGGCATTTCCGCCAATCGACGCGCGAGTTCCATCGCTGTTTCCTCGAGGGATTCCGACGGAACCACGCGGTTCGCGATGCCGAGCTCGCCCAGTCGCACACCAGAAATGCGATCGCCCAGGAAGAGGATTTCTTTGGCGCGCTGCATGCCAACCAATTCGGGCAAGAATTTCACCACGCCCATCTCGGGAGCAATGCCGATTTGGCAAAACGCCGGAATCACAGTGGCCGTCTCGCTCACGCATACCAAATCGCTCGCGAGCATAAGCGCGAAACCGCCGCCCACGGCATAGCCGTCGACCATGGCCACAATCGGCTTGGCAATAGTGCGCATGGCGGTGACGGTGCGGCAATACTTGCGATACGTTTTACGCGCGTGCTCGGGGGTGTTTTCCTCGGGGGAGCTTTGGCTCAAATCGCCGCCGCTCGTAAAGCAGTTGCCCGAACCGCGAAGAACGATCGCGCGAACTTCTGGGTCCTCGTCGGCAGCATGGAAGCAATCCGTCAGCAAATCCATCATGGTGGCGTTAATGGCATTTTTCTTTTTGGGCTGGTTCAGATACACAACCGCAACGCCGTCTTCACCTTTTTCCATGTAGACCATATCGGTGTTTTCGCTCATAGCAGGCACTCCCTAGATGGCGCAAGCGGCAACGTAGCCAGCCTTGGTCGCATCGGCGATACGATGCGGCTCATCGGCGTCGCCAACCAAATACACCTCGTCGCAAATGCCCTTGAGGGATTCTGCAAGAGCATGGTTCGGCTTGAATCCCAACGTAATCGCGACGGTTTTCGCGGGAACGAAAATCTCGGTCTGATTGCCCTCTTTATCGGTCTGAATAGCCTTGACTCCCTTGTCGGTAATCTCGGTGACCTTGGTAAGCGCATGCATTTCGATGTTTTCGGCCTTCTTGAAGCCGTTGATCAGGCCGAAGCGATCGGAGCCGCCCACGTCGTAGCCGATCTTCTTTTTCTCCTCGATAATGGTGGCGCGGCGCCCGGTCTCCATACACAGGTGACCCAGCTCGCAACCCGGCAAGCCACCGCCGATGATGGCAACCTCGCGGCTCACAGGCCAATTCATGGCCGTAGTCGCCCAGCGGGCAAAGCTCGGAGTGTAGTGCATCTTTACAACGTTGGTCGCACCCCACCACATAAAGTTGTTGAATGCGCTCTTGGTGTGCGGCGTGTTGCCGTTGAGCATCTCGAGCAGGTCGTGGGACTGGAGCACGTTGGCGTTATCCACGCCAGGAACATCGAGCGTCATAACATCGCCGCCAATTGCGACGATAACAGCATCGGGCTTGGCCGCCTTAACCACGGAAGCATCGACCGGAGTCTTCAAATGCACCTTGATTTCGGGATGCGATTTCACCAGGTTGTTCATGTAGTCGAGATAGCGCTCGTGATAGGGACTGAAAATCGAAGACATCTTCACGCAACCACCCAGACGGGGGCCTGCTTCGTAAAGATCGACCTCATGGCCGCGCTCAACGGCGCACACGGCCGCATTGATGCCAGCCGGGCCGGAACCCACGACCATCACGCGCTTTTTCTTCTCGGCTTTCGGGTACATCTCATGATCGAGCTCTGCGCCCAAATGGGGGTTTACGCCGCAGTAATTCATTGGCTTGCCCTGGCTCACCACATCATCGAGGCAACGGCAGCACACGATACACTTGCGCATATCGCAGGTTCGATCTTCCATGACCTTTCGAGGAAGGTCGGGGTCGGCAATGCTGTAACGGAGGCCGGCGATCACGTCGACCTTGCCCGCCTGAAGAGCTTGCTCCATAGCGGTCGGGTCGGTATTGCGGTAACCCTGGGCCACCGGCTTCTTGGCGACAGTCTTGATTTTCTGAGAAATCCACGTCCAGTGGCAATCTTCGATAACCTTCGTGGTCAGAGGCTCGCTCGTCTCGTGCCAACCCACGGCCAAATCGTGCAAGTCGGCGCCGGCCTCTTCAAGCATGGGCGCAATCTGCAGCGCTTCCTCCATGGAAAGCCCCTCGCCAGCCGGGCTCTTGATGAAGTCGACCGGGCTCCAACGAACGACGATGGGGAAATCGGGGCCCAAGGCCTCGCGCACGCCCGCGATAACCTCGCATGCGAAGCGGGCACGATTCTCGATGCTTCCGCCGTATTCGTCGGTGCGATTGTTCGTCGCCTTCGCCATGAAGCGGCTCATGATGCCGCCAACGCCCGCCATAACCTCGATGGCGTCGAAGCCAGCTTCCTTGATGACGCGAGCGCCATTGATGTACTGCTTCTGGAAGTCATGGATTTGCTCGATGGACATGGCTTTGAAGCCGCTCATGAATTTCAGAATGGCGATATCGGAGGGGCCATACGCGCTTTCGGGAAGCTCGTCGGAGGGCTTCCAATCATGCACGCAATAAAGCTGAGCGCAAATAAGGCCGTCATGCTTGTGCACGGGATCGACCATATATTTCTTCAAGTCGGGAATGCACGTCTCGTCGTAGCACGAGGGCAGAGCATGAATCATCGGATTGCTCGCCTCGAGCTCATTGCGCTTCCAGGGAACAATGGTCTGAATAATCATTGCCGTCTGGCCAGCGGCGCGCTCTTCAAGATAATTCGCGAGACGTTGGGTGGGACGATTGTCAGGCGTAACATAGCCCAAACCAGGCGACATCGACGTGGTAATCATGCGGTTCTTCAGCGTAACGCCATTGACCTTCAGCGGGGAGCCGAGGATTGGGTACTCTTTGCTCATGCGCGAAACCCCTCTTTCTCATGTTTCATATATGCAACCACCTTGATGCATAGGAACTGAGCAAAAAGCGTGCCAAACAGCGCAGTCCCGCATCGCATGCTCAGTTGTAAAGCCGTAAAAGGAGCCTGGCGACGCTCTGTCCGTGAGCGCCGCACAGATAAGACAGCCGGCTCGCACCCCGTATCGCGAACGCGAGCCAACGTACCCTGAGCAAACATCATGCCGACAGTCGCAGCATTCGTGCGCAATCGGCCCTTATGCATAGGCATGTTTTTTGCTACAACAGGGCTAATGGAGAAATAGTGTGCTCGGAAAGCGCGCTTGAAATCAAACGATTCACGAGAGGGTGTGGCCTTCCATGGCAAAGAAGACCGTCGATATCAATGTCGGGAAAAGCAAGTTCTCGCGAAACCAAAAAACAGGAGGCTCGACGAGCGTTCAGCTCGACTGCGCCAACGGCAAGCTCCCCTTCGACATCGCCATCGAGCTTCCCGATGGCCGCGCCCATGCCGTGGTAAGGCGAGGACGCACGCTGCCGATTCACCAAGAGGAGCTGTTCTCTACAGCATCGTCGTATCAAACCGCAATGGAATTCCATGTCGTTTACGGAAATCGCCCTTTGGCGAAAGACTGCGAAAGCATCGCGCGCATTCGCCTTCGAAATATTCGCTGGTCGGCAGCCGGGGTTCCGAAAGTCACGGTCAATTTCGACGTGGATAAAACAGGCCTGCTCACCATTGGCGTCAACAATCTCGATCGAAAAGACAAAGCCATCGTTGAGACGAACGAGATTCCCACGGGGTTCAACGAGACCGCGCACGCTGCCGAAGGCGAAAACGCCGCATCGGATGCCGCGGAACGCGAACTCATTCACGAGCTCGACGAAGCCCGCGATTTGCTGAGACGCCTCGATGATGAGTATCACGTATCAAAGCGCGCCATGAAATGGGGCGAAAAACGCGAATACAAGCGCGTCCGCAAAGCCATCGCCGACATCGTCTCGCAACCGCTGTCGAAAACGAGCAATGCCGATATGAAAGCGCTTCGGCTCAACATGCAGGACATGCGCGGCCAAAAACGCGTGCTCGACCAGCGAAAGGCGCAAGTCGAAAGCTGGTATGACTAACGCCCGATAACAGCTTGTCCAAATTGTCGCATGACCCGAGCGCGGGCATCGTCAAGCGCTAAAATGAAGCCAACTACCCCGAACAAGAGAGAGGATGAGGGGATTATGGCAGAAATGAAAGACGCGGCATTCCTTGCCGAAGCCGACAGCTGGATTGACGCTCATTGGGAAGAGATCGTCGAAGAAATCGGCAATCTCGTCGCTGTTCCAAGCGTCGTCGACTTCGACGCCGCCACGCCCGAGCACCCCAGCGGCCCCGACGCGCACGCCGGCATGACGGCAGCGCTCGATTTGGCTTCTCGCCTGGGCTTTCCGACCACCGATGAGGCGGGCGAAATCGGCTGGGCCGACCTCGAAGGCGAAAGCGAAACCCAGCTCGGCATGATTTGCCACGCCGACGTTGTGGTGCCGGGCGTCGGCTGGACAAGCGACCCGTGGACCATGCAGCGCCGCGACGGCTTCCTTATCGGCCGCGGCGTACTCGACGACAAAGGCCCGCTTGTCGTTTCGCTGTACGCCATGAAGTTTTTTGCCGAGCGCTGCGAAGCCGAAGGCAAGAAACTCCCCTACACCATTCGCATGCTTGTAGGCACCAACGAGGAAACCGGAACCATGAAAGACGTGGGCTATTACCTCGCCCACCACAAAGCTCCCGCATTCCTGTTCACGTCCGACGCCGAATTCTCGGTGTGCTACGGCGAAAAGGGCGGTTTCGACGGCCTGATTACGTCGAAGAAGCTCGAGGGCGGCAATATCGTCGACTTCACCACGGGCGACGCGGCCACCAATGCCGTCCCCAGCCAGGCAACCCTCGTCGTGAAGGCAAACGCCGCCGAGCTGCCTGCGCCTGCCGGCTTCGAAGTAACCGACGCCGGCGACGGCTGCGCGAAGATCGTCGCCACGGGCAAGGGCGGCCATGCATCGCTGCCCGAGGGCACGATCAACGCCATTGGCATGCTCGCGCGTTATGCGCTTGAGCACGACCTCTGCAGCGAGGACGAGGCCGAGTTCCTGCGTCTCGCCGTGAAGATCATGGACTCCACCGACGGCAGCTCCATCGGAATCGACACGGCCGACGCTTACTTCGATCCGTTGACCTGCATCGCGGGCACCATTCACATGGTCGATGCCCACTTGGAGCTCACCATCGACATTCGCTTCCCTTCGTCCACTACGGGCGAAGAACTACAGGCCAAGCTTTCCGACGTTGCCGACGAGTACCATGCAACCTGCGAAAATACGCTGCTCATGGTTCCGTTCCTCGTCGACCCGAAAAGCCCGGCGATTCAAATGCTCGCTTCTTCGTATCACGACGCCACCGGCCTTGACGGCGACCCGTTCACCATCGGCGGCGGCACCTACGCGCGCGAATTCCCGTGCGCCGCGAGCTTCGGTCCCGAAGACCCGCACGACGAATACCCCGAGTGGGTCGGCCCCATGCATGGCGCCGATGAGGGCATTTCCGAGGAAACGCTGCGCCGTGCCATGCGCACCTACATCCTGGCGATTAAGCGCCTGATGGAAATCGACCTCGAGTCCTTGGCCAAATAAAGCCCGTGTACGGCACGGAGCTTCACCAAGAGCGCCCTTGCCACGCATGATCCCGCCCCGACGTCTTCCGCTGACGCTGGGGCGGTTTTTTGTCGCGGATTTCACGCCGTCCCTCGCCCACCAAGGCCTGCACACGTCGCTCGACTGCGCTACAATAGATGCACTTTGTACCCCCTCTTGCATTTTAGGAGGCTCCGTGAACAACGGATTCACCCATAACCAAGCACGCATCCCCGCCGCACGCGTAACGGGTTTCGCCCTTGCGACTCTTCTTCTCGTCTGCGGCGCTTTCCTTTTGACCTCATGCGGCCACGAGCCCGAGAAGGCAACGCCGCCTGCCCAAACCGAAACGCAAAACGCCAACGCAGCTTCATCCGGCGCGAACGAAAAAGCCGCTTCGACAGAAGAGGACAACGCCGATAAAGCCGCCGACGAGAAAGCCGGCCAAGACGATTCCGCGAAAGCCGCCAAACATCAAGGCGCGTACGCCATCGCCATTCGCAACGGAGGCGGCGCAGACGGACTGGCAGGCGCCGCTCAGGCAAAACTCGTTGCAGCAGGCCTCACCGAAGACAATCACACCTACGCACTTGATTCATATGCGATTGCAGGAGGCCTCGCCCCCACGACCGTCGTATACGTAAAGGGCACGGGCGACGATGCCGCCGATGTCAAAGAGGAAGCGGAAAAGGTCGTTTCCGCACTGGGACTTGGCAGCGTGCAAACTTTCGACGAAACCACCGCGGGCGAGTCGATGGACAGCTTCGATATTTTTGTCATCGTCGGCAAAGATGCACTGGGCACGTTGCAATAAAAGCATTCGGCCCAAAGAACAAGCACCCGGCAATACCAAAAGAGGGAGGCGCTGCACGAGCACACCTCCCTCTTTCTTTATCAGTGGTTTTAGCCTATGGGGCATAAGCCGCGGTTATCGATTAAATGAATGCAGCCCAGGAACCACTTTCCCTCGCCTTCATGCATTTCAGCGCGACTTCGCTGCGGCAACCTCAGTCCCTTCCGATTGCGCAGTATCGAATTCCGCGCATCCGTCGTTTTCCGCTTGGGCTTCCTTATAATGCTCAGCTGCGCCTTCAGCCTCGGCGCCATCGACAAAAATGTCTTTCGGCAACACGAGGTTCGCGATAACCGCCACCAAGAACACCACGGCCACGCAGTTGTCGGCAAATACGTTCTGCAGCATTTCAGGCAGCAGAACGAAAATTTCAGACACCTGGGTGAATCCGATGCCTATGGTCGAAACCTTGAGCTGCGGTTTCTGTTTTCGACATGGGAGCGTCCTTTATTCGCGTTCGGTTTTCCGGCAAACAAAAAAGGCTCGCTGCCGCATGCGACAGCGAGCCCCTCTCTTCAAAATAATTTATGCTTCGCAGGTTTCCACAGTCAGCTCGTGGCTCGGCGCAGGCTCGCCGGCCTGGCGGAACGTAATCTGGCCCGTGGTGGGATCCATTGCGTCAACAATAGCGAGCGACTCCAAGTGGTAGCCGCGCTCGCGCAGGCTCGCGCCGCCGGGCTGGAAGCCCTTCTCAACCGCAATGCCAATACCCTCAACCGTAGCGCCAGCCGCTTCGACAATCTCGAGCAGGCCATTGAGCGCACAGCCGTTCGCCAAAAAGTCATCGATGATAAGCACGTGGTCTTCGGGGCCAATGAACTTCTTGGACACGATAACGTCGAACACTTTGCCATGCGTAAAGCTCTGAATGCGCGTGCGATACATTTCGCCATCAAGGTTAATAGACTGGGCCTTTTTCGCAAACACCACAGGGGCGTTGTCGAAATGGCGGGCAGCCATGCAGGCGATTCCGATACCAGAAGCCTCGATGGTAAGAATTTTATTGATGGGGGCATCAGCGAACAGGCGCTTGAATTCCGCACCCATCGCATCAAGCAGCTCGATATCGATGCGATGGTTCAAAAAACCGTCAACCTTCAAAACGCCCTCGGCCTTCACCACGCCGTCACGTTGAATGCGATCTTCGAGAAGCTTCACGCCCTACCCTTTCTCTTGCGGCAGCCAGCACGCCACCAGCCCATGCAGTTATAAATAGGTAGTTTAGCAGCTAACCGAGAAAGAGGAAGAAATGAATCGCGGGAGCCAAAAATCAGCGCAACATCCAAAATGGACGGACTTCGCGACATTTTTTGCAACTTAGCGTGTATTCTTGCTCGCCAAGCGGCCAAAGAATCGGGCAAGCAGGTTGAATGCCAGAATGCACACCATGAGCACCGCAGCGGCACCGCTCGAAACCGCATCCAAATCGGGCACCACGCCTTCGCTGTTAATCTTCCAAATGTGCACCGCAAGCGTCTCCGCCGGGCGGAACACATTCCACGGACACGACGCACTCGAAAAATCGAAACTCGTGAAATCGAGCATCGGCGCCGACTGGCCCGCTGTATAAATGAGGGCCGCCGCCTCGCCGAACACACGTCCCGCCGACAAAATGATGCCCGTGATAATAGCGGGCAACGCCGCGGGGAGCAGCACGTGAATGGTCGTCTCCCAACGGCTCGCGCCGAGCGCTAAACCGCCTTCGCGCTGGTCGTTGGGGATAGCCTCGAGCGCCTGCTGAATAACGCGCACCAAAATGGGCAGATTGAACATCGTGAGCGCCAAAGCACCCGATAAAATGCTGAAGCCCCAGCCCATTTGCAACACGAAGAACAGGAATCCGAACAGGCCAACCACAATGGAGGGCAACGACGAAAGCGCCTCAATGGCCGTTTTCACGAAATGCGTCAAGCGGTTCTTCGGAGCGTACTCAGTAAGGTAGATCGCGCCGCCAAGCGCGATAGGCACCGAAATAAGCAACGTGAGCACCAGCAAATAGAACGAGTTGAACAGCTCGGGGCCAATGCCGCCGCCTTCTTTGAATTGCTCGGGCTTGCCTGTGAGGAAACTCACGTCAAACAGCTTGCCCGCACCGCTCACCACAATGTACGCAATAAGCGAGAACAGCAACACGCAAATCGCAGCCACGATAGCGAACAGCACGCCCGTGGCGAATTTGTCCTGCAGGGCAATGCGGCGAGCAAGAGCGTTTTCTGCCTTCTCACTTTGCGCTCGATTCGGCGCCCCCTGCGGCGGGCGAGCTCCGACGATACCCTGATCGGCGACCATTTTGTCAACACTAGCGGCCATTGGCGTTCAGGCCTCCCTTGCGTTCGATGAAATGAATGACGGAGATGAACACAAACGACATCGCCAAAAGCAGCAAGGCAAGCGACCACAGCACGTCGGAATACACCGTGCCCATCATCTCGTTGCCGATGCCCATGGTCAGCACGCTCGTAAGGGTGGACGCGGGAGTGAACAGGCCGTCGGGCACCTGCGCCGCGTTGCCGATAACCATTTGAACGGCAAGCGCCTCGCCGAACGCGCGAGTCATACCCAGCACGACTGCGGTGCACAACGAGGGCATGGCCGCACGCAGCACCACATGCCAAATGGTTTGCCATCGACTCGCGCCTACGCCATAGGCGCCTTCACGGTAGGCCTTCGGCACAGCCGTGAGCGCGTCGATGGAAAGCGACGTAATCGTGGGAAGAATCATCACAGCGAGCACGATAGATCCCGAGAAAATGCCGAAACCCGTGGTATTCGACCAGCCGCGGCACCATGCGACGACAATCGTGAGGCCAATAAGGCCATATACGACCGACGGAATGCCTACGAGCAACTCGACGACCGGCTGGAACACCGTTCGACCGAACCTCGGCGAAATCTCAACCACGAAAATGGCCGACCCCAAAGCGAACGGCAAGGCAAGCAGCGTGGAAAGCAGCGTAACCGAGAACGATCCGACAATCATGGGCAGCGCGCCCACCGTGGGCGCGCCCGATGCATCGGCCTGGTGCGGGTTCCACGTGGTCCCCGTGAAAAATGCCGTCGGCGAAATGCCGTCGGCGAAAAATGTGGCCAAGCCATGCTGGGCAACCATGAACACAAGCGTTGCCACAAGAAGCACGATAAGCGTCACGCACGCGCCCGAAAGCGCGCGGCCCACATTGTCGAGTCTCTTTTTCGACAGAGATACCACTGCCTTAAACCTGCCTTTCAAACATACGCGGACCCAAGCCGATGCGAAGGATCGCCGCTTCGACATCGCGCCCTTCAGGCTTGCGCCGAATGCGCAAAAAAGCCCGACCGCGCCACGTGCGGCCGGGCTGAGTTTTCGCTGCCTAGAGCTTGGTCACGTTGCCGTCTGCGTCGCGGGAAACCTTCATGCCGGAAACCGAGATGTAGCCGTTTTCGGAAACCAGGCTGCCCTGGACCTCGTCGCTCATCATGAAGTCGATAAACGCCTGGGTGGCCTCGTCGGCCTCTTTGGCGGTGTACATGTGCTCGTAGGCCCAAATCTTCCAGTCGTTGGTCTCGACCGTGGAGGTTTCGGGCTTCACGCCGTCAACGGAAAGCGCTTTGATGCTGCTGTCGTAGTAAGAAAACGCCAGGTAGGAAATCGCGCCCGGAGTGTCTTTGACCATCTTGGCCGCAGTGCCCGAGGAATCCTGCTCCTGAGGCTTAAAGCTGTCAGGCACCTTGGTGCCGTTGAGCACGGCCTTCTCGAACACCGCGCGCGTGCCGGAGCCCAATGCACGATTGATAACCGTGATTTCGAGATCTTGGCCGCCGACCTCTTTCCAGTTGGTGATTTCACCCGTGAAGATCTTCTTCAGATCGTCCATCTTGATGTCATCGATGGAGACTCCGCTGTTCACCACAGGGCCCATGCCCACAACGCATACCTTGTTGTCGGTGAGCTTTTCGGCATCGGACTTGTTGTCGAGCTTTTCTTCGGCGAATACGTCGGAATTGCCGATTTGCACCGCGCCCTGCACGATTTGCGTAATGCCCTGGCCAGAGCCACCGCCCTGAACGGTGATGGTAACGCCGGAATTTTTAGCCTGGAACTTTTCGGCCGCAGCCTCGACGAGCGGCTGCAGCGCGGTAGAGCCAACGGCGGTAATGGAGCCCGTGAGCGCTTTGGTTTCGGTCGTTGCAGCGGCATTATCGCTCGATCCAGAATTGGAATTGCTCGAGCATCCAACCAAGCCGCCCAAACCGGCAAGAATAACGGTGCTGCCCGCAACAGTGAGGAAGCGGCGGCGGCTCATGGAGTAGTTTTGCATGATGTGCGTTCCTTTCGGATGATGGTTCCCTTCCATGGGGTCTCATCTTGAAGGGCGCACGTCATGTCCACGTCAGGGCAACGTCAAAGACGGGTAAAGCATCCTCAATCTGTTAAATGCCCGTGTTAAATGCTCGCAGCGTTTAACAGATTTGTTCGACCCAACGTTTAGCGCCGTGGTCATACGCCACTCGCCGCGGTTGCGCGTGGCAAGAGGCACTGCAAGCAATCGAGGTGACGGGGATCGTTTGCTGCGTCGAGAGCACGCCGACCGAAACAGCCCTTGACCAACCGAACGCATTCCCAAACAACAAAAAACCTGTTAAACGCTGCGAGCATTTAACAGGTTCTCAAGACTGGCAAGTTATTTCGCCGGAAAGCGCACTTCGATTATCGTGCCTTGGGGCTCGTTGCCCATCACGGAAATCTTCGCTCCGTGCACTTGCGCGGCATGCTTGACAATGGCAAGTCCCAATCCGCTGCCGCCTGTTTCCTTCGAGCGGCTTTCGTCGACGCGGAAGAAGCGCTCGAATACGCGCTCGCGCAGCTCGGGCGGAATGCCAATACCGGTATCGCTCATGCGCACAACGGCCGATCCGTCGGCCGCACCGATAATCGCAACATGCGCGCGGCCGCCTTCGACGTTGTAGCGAATCGCGTTCTCGGCCAGGTTGCGCACCATCTCGCCCAAAATCTGCGCGTTGCCGCGCACGACCACAGGCTCATTGCCGCTGCGCTCAATCTCGCACGAGAGAGACACCGCATGGTCCTCGGCATAGGGACGCAAGCGCCCGCACACATCGTTGGCAAGAGATTCGAGCGAAACGACCTGGTTCATATCAACACCCAAATCATCGCCCGACGTGCTATCTTTCCCCATGTCATCGAGCTTTGAGAGCGAGATAATATCGTCGACCATACTGCGCATGCGCTGCGATTCGCTGTGGATGGTATGCGCGAACGACTTCACGTCCTCATCTTTCGCGATGCCCGCGGCGATAATTTCCGCATAACCCGAAATGACCGTGAGGGGTGTTTTGAGCTCGTGCGACACGTTCGCAGTGTATTGACGCCGCTCGCTCGCCTGGGCCTCGAGTCGCTTGCGCTGAGCGTCGAGGCGCGTGAGCAAGGGGGAAAGCTCGACCGGGGCGTCCGATTCGAGAGGCCGATCCAAGTCGATTCGCATAAGGTCGGCCGAAATCACCTGAGCCAAAAACCGCGAACCCACGGCGGCGGAAACAAGCGCGAGCACGACAACAACGGCGCACGGCCCCAGCATATGGAGCATCATGCCCCACACGCTCGATTGGGTCGTGGCGAAACGAAGCACATCATCGTTGTAAAGACGAACCGAATGATAGAGCGTGACCTCTTGCAGGGTTTCGGAATAACGGCCCGCGCTGCTCTCGCCGTCGATTTCCGCCTGAACGAACTCGGGGCGCCCAGCATGGCTTTCGAGCATCGACACATCAGCCACGTCGTTGTCGAACAGCACCGTGCCATCATTCGATATGAGTGTAATGCGCATATCTCCCCCCATGAGCGTTGCCTGCTCATCGAGGAAGTCGACCAAATCGTCACCATCGAGCTTAGCTTCGTCGATATATGAGGCGAAACGATGGGATTCGTCAGCAATGCCATCGGAAGCACGAGAATCGAGCACGGCATACGATGCTGCCGCAAAGGCAGCAACACACACAAGCGCCACCGCCGTAGTAGCCACCATAATGGCGGCTGCGGCATTATGGGCAAGCGAATGATGCGCGAAAAGGCGCAGACGCTTCGTACGCTTCCCGTTTTCGGGGGATGGTTTTTCCTCGTCGGAAACCGCAGTTACCACCATAGGCCGCCTACGCTTTCAGGCGATAGCCCACGCCACGTACCGTTTCGATATATGTCGAAGCTTCGGGACACACCTCAGAAAGCTTTTTGCGAAGCGTTTGCACATGGGCGTCAACCGTGCGGGTTTCGCCGGCAATGCTGTAGCCCCATACGCGGTCGAGCAACAAATCGCGCGACACCACGATGCCGCGATTTTCCATGAGATAGCGCAGCATTTCGAATTCCTTATGCGTGAGCTGCACTTCCTCGCCGTCTGCGGTGACCTGATAGCGCGCAACGTTCAGGCAAATCGGGCCCGCCTCAAGCGTTTCTCCGTCACCTGCGGCCGCCATTTCGCGCTGCCCCGCCTGGACATCGCGCTCATGGCGACGCAGCAACGCATTCACGCGAGAGATGAGCTCCATCATGCCAAAAGGCTTCGCCAGGTAATCATCGGCACCCGCGTCAAGGCCGCAAACCGTGTCGAACTCGGTCGACTTCGCGGTGAGCATCATGATGGGCACATTCGCAGTACGAGAATCGGCGCGCAAGCGCTTGAGCACAGAAATGCCGTCTTCATCGGGAAGCATTACGTCGAGAAGGAACAAATCGGGCACCTCGGTCGCAAGCGCGACGTCCATCTCGGACGCGCGCGAGAACCCACGCGTCGCATGGCCCGTTTGCTCGAGCGTGTAGAGCGCCAGGTTTCGAATTTGTTCATCATCCTCAAGGTAATAGATCATCCGAGAACCTCTCCTTTATAACGGCCGGTCAGTGCGTATTCTACCCATTCGGCGATGTTTTGGGCGTGATCGCCCACGCGTTCGAGGTATTTTGCGAGCATAAGCGCCTCGACGAGGTTCGATGCGACGCTGCCCTCGTCCTGAATGCCCCGCACCACATCGGATTTCACACTTTCGAAAAGCGCATCGATCTGCGCATCTTCCCCAATCGTCGCACGAGCGCGTTCGGCGTCGCGCTCTACGAACGCCTCGGTGGCGTCGTGCAGAATCACGCAAGCTCGGTCACCCATCTCACACAGGTGCGCCGAAAGTTCATCGTCGAGTTCGCCTTGCAGAGTAAGCGCAATCTCGGCGATATCGGTCGCCTGGTCGCCAATACGCTCCAAGTCGCCTGCGATTTTAAGGGCAGCCGACACGCGATGCAGGTCGGTCGCGACGGGCTGCTGCGTGAGCAGGAGTTTCACGCACAATCCCTCGACCTCGCGCTCCTGATGGTCGATGTCATCGTCTCCGTCGATTACCGCATTCGCCGCTTCGGCGTCACGGGCGGCAAGCGCCGCAATGCTCGTGCGCAGGGCGTCTTCCGTCGACGACGCCATGACCAGCAGCTGGGCATCGAGCAATTGCAGTTGAGAATCCAATACCGTACGTGCCATGGCTTAGCCGAACCTTCCCGTGATGTAGTCTTCCGTGCGCTTATCGTTGGGGTGATCGAAAAGGTTTTTTGTGTCATCGAACTCAACCAGGTCACCAAGCAGGAAAAACGCACATTTGTCGCTTACGCGAGCGGCTTGCTGCATGTTGTGGGTCACCATGACCACCGTGTAGTCACGCTTGAGTTCAATGGCGAGCTCCTCGATGCGCCCTGTGGAAATAGGGTCGAGGGCGCTCGTAGCCTCATCCATAAGCAGCACCTCCGGCTCAACCGCCAGCGCGCGAGCGATGCACAAACGCTGCTGCTGGCCGCCCGAAAGCGCAAGGGCGCTCTTCTTCAGACGATCTTTCACTTCGTCGAAAATCGCCGCCTTGCGAAGCGCGGTTTCAACAATCTCGTCGAGCTCGGCCTTGCCCTTGATGCCATGGGTTCGCGGGCCGAACGCCACATTGTCGTATACGCTCATAGGGAACGGGTTCGCCTTTTGGAACACCATGCCAACGCGCTTGCGGAGCAGGTTGACATCGGTTTCTTTGCTATAGAGCTCTTGACCGTCGAGCTTGACTGAACCCTCGACTCGGCAGCCTTCAATCGTATCGTTCATGCGATTGAGGCAGCGCAGGAAGGTCGACTTTCCACAGCCCGACGGGCCAATGAACGCAGTGATTTGATTGCGCGGCATGTCCATCGTTATGCCGTGCAGCGCATGGAACGCGCCATAGTGCAAATCGAGGTCTGAAACCGCGATTTTCGTTTCGTTTGAAACCTCGGCCACGAGCGCCCTTTCTTCCCGAATTAAAACCGAGAAGAAACTTTACGGACGGGCGGCCCATTCGACGTTAGGCGCATGCAAAATTTGTGTAAAGAAGGAAGAGGAGCAGCCGCAACGCGTGCCGCATCGCCGCGGATGGGACCGAGAGGCGTCCGCGGCGAATGCTCGGTTTCTCATACCCCTTAAAAACAGGAAACCGCAGCGAGGCGCATAGCGAGCCAAAGGCGAGCGGTAGCCGAGCGGGCATTTGCGGCGGACGCCCCTCGGCCTCATCCACCGGCTAACCGCGCCGACAAGACATGCTAAACGCTACGAGCATTTAGCAGGTTTTTTCGGCAGCCTCCACCACGTGTTTCATGAGCATGCTCGTAGTCACGCCGCCAATGCCGCGCGGGACGGGGGTAATGGCGTCGACGATCGGCTCAATCGCGTCGAAATCGGCGTCGCCGCACAGGTTGCCCGCCTCGTCAACGTTAATGCCCACGTCGAGCACCGTCTGACCGGGATGGAAGAAATCGCGGCCATACGCTTTCGCGCGGCCCGTGGCAAGAATCACCACATCGCCTTTGCGCACGATGGCGGGCAAATCGCCCGTACGCGAATGGCATGTGGTCACCGTCGCGTGGCGATCGAGCAGAAGCACGCTCACGGGTTTGCCAACAACCAAACTGCGCCCCACGACAACTACGCGCTTGCCCGCAATGGGAATGTCGTACGCGTCGAGCATCTCGATGCACGCCGCCGCCGTGCAGGGAGCATATCCGGGGCCTCGGCCTGTAAACACCGCAGCCATGGAGCCGCGACCAATGCCGTCCACATCTTTCGCGGGATCGAGCGCATCGCAAACGGCCTCCTCGTCGAACTGCTCGGGCAGCGGGCGGAACATCAGACAGCCGTGAATCGACGGGTCGGAGTTCACCCAGGCGATAACATCCATAAGTTCTTCTTGGGATGCGTTTTCCGGAAGCGTAATGGTACGCGCGCGAATACCCAGTCCAGCAGCGCGCTTGAGCGCCGTGCGTTCATAGGTCAAATCGTCGGGGCGCGCGCCCACGCGCACAATCGCAAGACCAGGCTTCACGCCGCGCTCTTCGAGCGCAGCAATGCGCCCCTTCAATTCCTCTCGCAGCGAGTCAATAACGGGCTTTCCAAGCAGCAATTTCGCCATGACGGTTCTTTCTTCTTTTGCGGCATACGGAGCATGGAACCCACCCTGGCACGACCCTAAAAACGCCCCGAAGCGCGCCGAGGGCAAGCTTCGCAAAAAAACAATGCCCGCCACTCTTCCGCGACGGGCATTGTGGATTCATATGCTGTCCGCGATCATTTAATAGCAGCAGCTACTTTATCGTAAATCGCCTGGGCCGCATCGCACGGCTGCGTTAAAAGTTGCGCACATTCCTCGTTGAACGCAGCAGCCTGAACCGCATCGTCCATAAGATTCGTGTTGATATGCACATTGAGCGCCGCTGCCTGCAGGGCGCCTTTCGCCAAGATCGCCGAAGCGCCCACATCGGAAAGCACGAGTTTGCTCGCGTTGTTCGCGAGGAATTCGTCGGACTCGATTACGGCCGCGCACACGCGCATGATGCGCAACGGAACCTCGCACGCGCCCACAAGCGCCGCTTGCTCGGCCGCATGGCGCGCGGCCTTTTCTTCCTCAGTCGCACGCGAAAGCTTCCATGTGGCCGCGAGCCGGGAAAACGCCTCGGCATCTTCATCGATGAGTTCGAGCAAACGAGCTCGCGCTGCATCAAGCTCAACAACCGATGCACGCATGTCGTCGGCGACATCGGCGAACTTTGGCTTTCCCGCCGTAATATTTCCCACCATGGCGCCGAGCGCCGCAGCAAGCGCGCCAGCATAGGCCGCGCCACCGCCGCCGCCAGGCACAGCGGCATCGGAAGCCAGCGCATCGACAAATTCAGTATTCACCATAGAAGCATCCTCAATAGGTCAAAGACCGTCCGCAGCCCATTTTCAAACGAGTTCCAAATAAAGAAGAATGGGCCAAAGGCGCGGTCCCTTTGGCCCATTAAAACCCAGGTCGAACAAACGTCAGCGACATGGGCTTAGGCGAGCACGGTTCGAGCGAAAGCAAGGCGGCGCGCAACTTCGGCACGCGATCAGCAACTTGGCCTCGAAGCGCGCCGCCAGAGCCCAATGCCGCGTCGGCATAGGGGCTTACTCGTTAGAACAGGCCCGTGATTTTACCGGTTTCATCGACGTCGATGTTCTCGGCCGCAGGATGCTTCGGCAAGCCGGGCATCGTCATAATGCTGCCCGTGAGTGCCACCACGAAGCCAGCGCCAGCCGACACCTTCACCTCGCGCACCGTGATGCGGAAGCCGCGCGGCGCACCGAGCAGGGTTTGGTCGTCGCTGAAGCTGTACTGGGTCTTCGCCATGCATACCGGGAACTCGCCAAAGCCCATGGACTCCAAATGCTTGATCTGCTTCTTCGCGGCAGGCGTGAAGTCGACGCCATCGGCGCGATACACCTTCTTCGCAACGGCCTCGATTTTCTCGGCGATACCGCCCTCGTCGCCATAGGCAAACTCGAACGTCTTAGCGCTGCGGCCCTCATCGTCGCCGTTTTCGCACAGGCGCACAACCTCGCGAGCCAGCTCTTCGCCGCCTTCGCCACCCTTGGCCCACACTTCGGAAAGAGCAACGTTCACGCCGAGTTCCTTGCACCTGGCCTCGACCAAGTCGAGCTCGGCCTTGGTATCGGTCGGGAATGCGTTGATAGCAACCACACAGGGAAGCTTGTACACCGTGGTGATGTTTTCCACGTGCTGCAGCAAGTTCGGAAGACCCGCCTCAAGCGCCTCGAGGTTTTCTTCATTCAGCTCTGCCTTCGGCACGCCGCCGTGGTTCTTGAGCGCGCGAACGGTCGCGACAACCACAACTGCATCGGGCTTCAAGTTCGCCAAGCGGCACTTGATGTCGAGGAATTTCTCGGCACCAAGATCGGCACCGAAACCGGCTTCCGTAATGGCGTAATCGCCCAGCGCCATGGCCATGCGCGTAGCGATAATCGAATTGCAGCCGTGGGCGATGTTCGCGAAGGGACCGCCGTGAATGAATGCCGGCGTACCTTCAAGCGTTTGCACGAGGTTCGGCTTCAACGCATCTTTCAGGAGTGCGCACATGGCACCCTGAGCATTCAGCTGGCCAGCAGTGATGGGCTCGTCGGCACGCGTATAGCCAACGACAATGCGGGCCAAGCGCTCTTTGAGGTCGGAAATGCTCGTAGCCAGGCAGAAAATAGCCATGATCTCGGAAGCGACGGTGATATCGAAACCGTCCTCGCGGGGCACGCCCGAAGCCTTTCCGCCCATACCGCACACGATATGGCGCAGCTGGCGATCGTTCATGTCGACCACGCGCTTCCACGTGATGCGACGCACGTCGAACCCGAGCGCGTTGCCCTGGTGAATGTGGTTGTCGACCATGGCGGCAAGCAGATTGTTCGCTGCACCAATGGCGTGGAAGTCGCCCGTGAAGTGCAGATTGATGTCCTCCATGGGAACGACCTGGGCGTATCCGCCACCAGCGGCGCCGCCCTTAATGCCGAATACGGGGCCGAGCGACGGCTCGCGCAGCGCGACCAGAGTGTTTTTGCCAATGCGACGCATGGCGTCGGCCAAACCAACCGTAGTGGTCGTTTTGCCTTCGCCCGCAGGCGTAGGATTAATGGCCGTAACCAGTACGAGCTTGCCGGGAGTATGAGCTTCGTCGGTAAGCAGGTTGTAGTCGACCTTCGCCTTGTAGTTGCCGTATTGTTCGAGATACTTCTCGGGCACACCAGCACGCTCGGCGATCACGGTGATTTTCTCGGGGGTTGCAGCTTGGGCAATTTCAATGTCAGTCAGCACGTCGGGCCCTTTCTTCCTGCGGCTTTCTCTTATCGCAACGAAGCCCATTGTAACGACGGTGGCGCACGCAAAGTTCCACGCCACGAACTCGGCGCAGATTCGCAGGGAAACGGCACAAGGCCGCTGCGAGCGAGCCGAAAGCTCGGGCGAAAAGAACAATCGGAAGCGCGAAACCCAGAAGAAGTGCGACTTTCGCGCAGCAACGCGACAACGCGACCGTGCGAAGCCCCATGTTTTCGCCACGAAGCCGAAACGAGCACACACCGTCGTTATGCAAGCAACGAAATCAACTGCCGTGGAACGCCAACCTTACAGCGCGTCAACCGAATAGTGAACGGGCATGCTGAGGCATGTGACGTGCTATGATTCAAGTAGCTGAACGGGCGCGATTGCACCCACGAACAACCCCAGCACGAAAGGAGCGGCACCCATGACCGAAGAAGCCGCCTCAATCCTCGTCGTCGACGACGAGCAGTCCATTACCGATTTCGTTTCTTACTCCCTCATGAAAGAGGGATTCAAAGTCGATGTCGCCAACAACGGCGAAGACGCGCTCGAACAGGCGACGCGCAAGCATTACGACCTGTTCGTGCTCGACATTATGCTGCCCGGCATGGACGGCTATGAGCTGTGCCGCCGCCTGCGCAGCCGTACCACAGCGCCCGTGCTCTTCCTTTCGGCACGCGACACCGAGCTCGACAAGGTCGTCGGCCTCGAAATCGGCGGTGACGATTACCTGGCCAAGCCCTTCGGCGTGCGCGAGCTCATCGCCCGCGTTCGCGCCCTGCTTCGCCGCGGCACCCTTGAGGCACCCGATAGCGGTGCGCTCGTGGCTGCCGGAATCACGCTCGACGAAGACCGACACACAGCCGTCGGCCCCAATGGCCCCATCGATTTGACTCCGCGCGAGTTCGAGCTGCTTGCCGCCCTTATGAAAGACGCAGGCAAGGTCGTGACCCGCGAAGATTTGTTGCGCGAAGCCTGGGGTTGGGAATACATCACCGAAACGAAAACGGTCGACACGCACATCAAACGCCTGCGCGACAAAATCTCGCAAGCAGGCTTCGACCCGAGCATCATCGAGACCGTGCGCGGCTACGGCTACCGCCTGAAAGCATAGGCGCCGTTTACGATGAATGACGCATTACGCACAGCGCCGCCGACGAAAGGCGCTTCATTATGAGGCGCCTTCAGTCGTTTTATGCCATTCTGGCCACTATTTTCGCCGTGGCGGCTTCGATACTCACCTTTTTCCTGGTGTGCATTTTCGGCATTCCCGATATAGGGCTGCTTCTCTGGTTCCTGTTTGCGGGCACGGCGTTCGCGTTCACGTTGAGCCTCGTCATTGGCCACTACCTGGCCGAGCCCCTTACCGATTTGCACGTGCGCGCGCAAGCGATTCTTCATGGAGACGCGCGCGTCGATATTAAGCCAGAAGGCAAGCTTTACGAGGCCGACGAGCTTGCCGAAGACTTCGTTGCCCTGAGCGCAAAAACAAAAGCCCAGATGAGCGACCTTTCCGTGCAGGAAAACCGACAAACGCGCTTCATTAGCGACGTGGCCCACGAGCTGCGCACGCCGCTTACGGCCATTCGCGGCAACGCCGAAATCCTCATGGGTCCCGACATGCCGCCCGCGCTGCGCGAACGCTTCTGCCAAACCATTATCAACGAATCGGAGCGCCTTACGCGCCTTTCGAACGACCTGCTCACCCTTCAGCATATTGAAGAAGGCACCGATCAAGTCATCATGAAACGCGTGAATTTGCATGACGTTGCCGAACGCGTGGCCGATGCGATGAATCCGATTTTCGAGGAAAACGGCGCAGAGCTGAAAATCGAAGGCGAAGCGCCCGACGTACTGGGCAACCCCGACCGCCTTCAGCAGGTCATTTACAACCTGGTCGCCAATGCGAGCCGCTTCGTGGGCAAAGGCGGACACGTAACCATCCGCCTTGCGGGTCTGGCCGACAAATCCGTCATCAGCGTCATCGACGACGGCCCCGGCTTTGGCGATATCGACCCGAAACTTTTGTTCACACGCTTCTATCGCGGCGACAACTCCCGCGCACGCAACACCGGCGGCACGGGATTGGGCCTTTCCATCGTGAAAGGCATCGTCGAAGGCCACGACGGCACCATTGAGGCGTTCAATGCGGCAGGCGGCGGAGCGTGCTTCGTCGTTTCGCTCCCCAGCGTCCACGAACATATTCATTAGCATGACCAAGCACCGAAGAACTGCGCAACCATAACCCCGTAAACGAATGTGGCCCTATCGGCGTACAGAGCCGATAGGGCCACATGTGTATGTTTCAGAAGCGCCTTCCTACACTCGCCTCCAGCGCGTCAGGCGCCGTTCCGCGACATCGAACAGCTCATACAGAATCACACCGAGCAGCGCCATAGCAATAATGCCCGCGAACATCTTCGGGTAGGCAAGCAGCGCCCAGGCATTCACGATGAAATAACCCAGCCCCGTTGAGCCCGCAATGCCCTCGGCGAAGAACAGAATCGCAACCGCAGTTCCGCTCGAAATGCGCAATGCCGTGAACAGCTCAGGCAACGTGGCGGGAACAATGGCGTGGCGATATATATCGAGCCTGCTCGCACCAAGTGAGCGCATAGAAAGAATGCTCTGCTCAGGCACGCTCTTCGATGCATCGCGCACAGTTACGAGCACTTGGAAGAACACGGTAATCGCGATGAGCACAATCTTCGGCGCGTCGGCCAAGCCCAGCAGCACGATGAGCACGGGCAGCAGTACGACCTTCGGCAGCGGGTAGAGGAAATACAGAATAGGCGCGAATACGGCATCGGCGCGCGGAGAACGGCCGCACGCGAGTCCCAAAGGAATAGCGAGCACCGTACCGACGAGCATCGCAACCACCACGCGGTAAAGGCTCACGAGAAACGCCGGCCACAGCTCATCGAAATACTGCGCCACCATGGGAAACGCGTCAAAAGGCCCAGGCAGCACAGGATTGTGCACCGCCATGGCGGTAAACTGCCAGCCGGCAAGAATGAACACGATGGCGAACGCATAGCCTGCAATGCGGCCCAAAACAGGATGCTTACGCATGGGCCACCTCCTCTTTCGCCACAATGTCGCGCAGCATCTCGCGCAATGCGCGGCAGCGCTCGAAGAACAAATCGGCGTCGCGCCAGTTTTCCTGCCGCATCTCGGCATTTTCCAGCACATGCACCACGCGGCCCGGTCGCGGCGACATAACCACGATGCGCTGGCCCAAATACACCGCTTCCTCAATGGAATGCGTCACGAGCACCTGCGCATAGCCCTGTTCACACCAGCACCGCTTCAACATATCCTGCATTTCTTCGCGCAAAAGCGCATCGAGTGCAGAAAGAGGCTCGTCCATGAGCAGCAAATCGGCATCGCACGTAAGGGCGCGCGCCATGGCCAAACGCTGACGCATGCCGCCCGAAAGCTCCGCGGGAAACGCATCGGCGAAATCGGCCAAGCCCACCTGCTCGAGCGCGCGCACAACCCTCTCGGCTCTCTCGCGTTTCGGCGTTTTACGAATCCGCAAGCCGAGTCCCGCATTTTCCGCAACGGTTTTCCAGGGAAGAAGGCCGAAATCTTGCAGAATCAGAGCCGTGTTCAAACGCGGCCCCGCAACGCGCACGCCATCAACGAACGCGGCACCTTGCGTAGGCACGCGCAAGCCCGCCGCAATAAGCAGGCTCGTCGATTTTCCGCAGCCAGAAGGCCCCAGAATCGCCACGGCCTCACCTGGAGCCACGTCAATATCCATATTTTGAAGCGCGCGCGTTTCACCACGCGCACCTTCGTACACCTGCGATACCCCTTGCAGGCGAAGCTTCGGCTCCCCCATGAATATCCCCTATTCTTGCGGCTGAGCGGCTTGTTCACTTGTGGCAAGCTGAGCCGCCGATTTCGATTCGGCGATGCGTTTGTTCAGACGATGCAGCTCAACGAGCACAAATGCGCCCACGGTGAAAATCGCCAAGAAGTCGGAGCACGGCACGGCCATATACACCGCGTCGAGGCCATCGAACATCGGCAGAATGCCCGGCAGCACCTCAGGCAAAATGAGCGTGAGCGGCACAAGGAACAGGATCTGGCGCGTCATGGACAGAATAATGCTCTTCGTGGGCTGGCCGGTAGCCTGGAAGTAGTTCGAGCCGACGATTTGAAAGCCGATGATGGGTAGGAAAATGAGATTCACGCGCAACGCGAACGCCGACAGGTCGACGAGCGCCGCATCGGTAATGCCGAAGAATCCGATAATCTGCGCAGCGAACACCATGATGAGCACCCACAGCACCGTACCGATGATTGTAGCGCCCAGCATGCCCACGGCAAGCGTCTTCTTCACGCGATGCCACAGCTTTGCACCGTAGTTGAAGCCCAAAAGCGGCTGCACGGCGATTGACATGCCGATAAGCGGCAGAATGGTGAACATGGCCACGCGGCCGACCACACCGACGGCGGCCAGCGCATTGTCGGCGCCGATGGGGCTCATCGCGCCATATTTCACGAGTGCATAGTTGGTAACGACCTGCGATACGGCAGCGCCAATCTGCAGCACGAACGAAGCCGTGCCCAGCGCAAGAATCTTGCGCACGAGCGCGCCATTCATCGCAAGATACTTGCGGCGCAGGCGCAGCGGCACGCCAGGGGTCTTCGTGAAGTACCACACCACGGTAATGCAGCTGATGCATTGGCCGCACACGGTCGCCCACGCGCTGCCGACAACGCCCAGGCCCATGCCCATGACGAAAATCGCATTGAAAATGGTGCAGCCTACCGCGCCGATGAGCATGGTAAGAAACGCCCTGTTAGGCGCGCCGCAGGTACGGATGAAATTATTGATGCCCATACCGACGATTTGGAAGACGCAGCCCAGGCTGATGATTTGAATGAAGTCGCGGGCATAGGGGCGCACCGTATCGGTGGCCGAAGAAAGCGAGAGCAGCGGTTCGATGCAGGCAGGCACATGAGCGAGCACCGCGAGCAGAATGGATACCAGCACGCCGAGCGTGAAGGTATTGCCCAGAACATGCTCGGCCTCGCTGTGCTTGCCTTCGCCCAAACGAAGCGCGCACAACGCGTTGCCGCCTGCGCCGATGAGCATAGAAATCGCCATGAACACCGTCATGATCGGCGTTGCCACGCTTACGGCGGAAAGACCGATTTCTCCTGCACCGTGGCCAAGGAATACCGAGTCGATAATGTTGTACGCACCGTTCACGAGCATGCCCAAAATCGCAGGCACCGCGAATTCGACTACGAGGGCCGGAATATTGCCCGAGCCCATGCGCGTGACGCGCTCGTTTTCCTTCTTGTCGGCCGTTTGGGGTTTTCCCTCGCGCGCTTCGCGCATCATCTTTTCTTCAGTCATACACGCCCTTCTTGCGATTATTCGTTCGTTCTATTTTAGATATGCTCGCACTCGATGGCAGAAAGCTCCAGGTCAATAGCGCCAAGCAAGCCCTGCATCACGGCATCGAGGTATTGCACGCGCAAAAGCGGGTTCGAAAGCGCATTTGCGAACGGCAAAGAACGCGACTCCTCCGTGCCTAAGTCGCAAACATACGCGGCAACGTTGCGGCCGTCGGTCACGATGGGCTCCTTCGGATGGAACACGTTCAAACCAACGCCGAGTACCACTCTGCCGTCTTTCGCGTCAAGTGACATGCCGCACAGTTTGCCCGCTTCGCACATCACGTCGTTGGCAGGCTTAACCCATATCTCGTTTTCGGTCACGCCCGCAATGCTGCGCACGATGCGCGCCACGGCCTCGGCGAGGCGAGGGCTCATCGAGGGGAATTCTTCCTCGGGAATGCGAGGCTCAAGCAACACCGAGAAATACAGCCCGCCTTCAGGGCTTACCCATGGACGCGTTTTCCATTGACCGCGGCCCGATTCCTGGCGCAACGCGCGCACCGCAACGCCTGGATGTGCGCCATGATTGGCAAGGTCCCACACGTCGTCGTTGGTCGATCCGGTCACGTCTTTATAAATAATATCGAAGTTCATGGAGCTCCTTACATCGTCGAGCGCGCCATCGTCCGTGCGGACGAAATCGCACATTATTCAGCGGGAAGTCTTCGAAGTGTAGCAAGCGGGCATGGGGTTCGCATGAACCCCATGCCCAAAGGCAGCCTGCAAAAGAAATACCGATGAATGAACGCTTTGCGCAGGTCGCAAGCTTATAGCTTGGTTGCCTTTCCGTATACCGCGCCATCGGCGACAACGGGCGTGCCGTCGGCGAGCACATGGTTCGGCAAAAGCTCGAGCAGCGGCTTCACCACGAAATCGCGCTCGCACACGCGCGGGTGAGGCAGCGTAAGCTCGTCAGTTTGCCCCACGTACATCTGATAATCGACGATGTCCAAATCGAGCGTGCGAGGGCCATTTTCGATTTCGCGCGTACGTCCCAGGCTGTTCTCGATTGCATGCAAATACTTCAAAAGCTCCTTCGGCGGCACGCCCGTGCGCGCAAGCACCACGGCATTCACAAACGTATCCTGGTCTTCGTAGTACGCAGGCTCGCTTTCGTAGTAGCTCGAGATGTCGATGATTTGCGTATCGGGAATGGAGCACAGGCCCGTAATGGCCTGTTCCAAGTTCGCGATTTTGCCCTCTGTTTCCTCGCCGGGGTTCGCCACGAGGGCCACGTTGGAGCCAAGGCCCAAAATCACATAGGGACGCAGGTTTTTGAGCGCCTTCATGGTTTCGGGCACATTATGAGCGCGCACCACCGAAGCGCCCAGCTCACACGCCATTAGAGCCTCTTGCGCCGAGGCCTCATCGCGCTGTGCGGGCTCGCTTATGCCATACGCGGAGCCGATATAGCTTTTGCGCGAAACGGCGACCATCGTAGGATATCCCAAACGGTTGAACTCGTGGAAGTTGCGCATGAGCTCCATGGTCTGACTCGCGGTTTTACCGAAGCCAGGGCCGGGATCGACGCAGATGCGCTCGCGCGCAACGCCGGCTGCTTCGAGCATGGCGGCCTGGGCGCCCAGGTATTCTTTAACCTCGGCCACGACGTCGTCGTAGTGCGGATCGTTCTGCATGGTGGCAGGCTCGCCGAGCATATGCATGACGACAAGGCCCGCATCGCAGTTTTTGGCGACTTCGACCATAGCAGGATCGCGGAAGCCCGTTACGTCATTGATGATTGCCGCGCCGGCCTCAACACACGCGCGAGCAACTTCGGCGTGGCGCGTATCGACGCTCACGCACAAGCCCAAATCGGCCAGCTGGCGCACTACATCGAGCATGCGCGCGAGCTCCTCTTCGACGGACACTTCCGCCGAACCCGGACGCGTCGACTCGCCGCCCACGTCGATAATCTGAGCGCCTTCGTCGACCATTTGACGCGCATACGCCACCGCTTCGGCAAAACCGTTGTGCTGGCCACCGTCAGAGAACGAATCGGGCGTCACGTTCAAAATGCCCATAACGACGGGGCGCGTGGAGTCGAATTCGAAGTTCGCGCATTTCCACATCATGCTCGGTTTCTTCCTTTCTTATATACGCACAAACGCGTCCCCTCGCCTGAAAGCGAGGGGACGCGCCCCTTAGTTGTATCATGTGCCGCAATCCCCCTGCGGCAAAAAGCCTACTGCCGCTGCGAGGAATCGCCCTGCGGCTCAGCTGCCTGCTGTGGCGAAGCGAGCTGCGGCTCCTCCTGCTTGCCGACAGGCTCCACGAGCGTGAAACCCTCGTCGGGAGGAATTTCACCAGCAGCTTCCTTCTTCGAGAACTCAGCCCACGTGTTGTTGAGCAAAGCTTCACACGCCGCACCGTCGACCGTCTCACGATCAAGCAGCACTTCGGCCATCGTATGCATTTGGTCGGCACGCTGCGAAAGAATCTCGTAGGCGGTATCGTGCGCCTGCTTCATGAGGCGCGCAACTTCCTCGTCGATTCGCTGGGCAGTTTCGGGCGAGTAATCCTGGGTGTTGCCATAGTCACGGCCCAGGAACACTTCGTGGTTCGGCTGGCCGAACGTCTGTTGGCCCAGCGCATCAGACATGCCGTAGTTCACGACCATCTGGCGGGCCATCTTCGTGGCGCGCTCAAGGTCGTTGCTCGCGCCGGTCGTGATGTCGCCGCAGAAGATTTCTTCAGCAACACGACCACCCAAAAACACGGCGAGCTCGTCGTACATCTCGTTTCGGCTCACGAGGAATTTATCCTCGTCAGGAATCGACATGGTGTAGCCAAGCGCACGGCCGCGCGGCACGATGGTGATCTTATGCACCGGATCGGCATTCGGCAGCAAGTGGCCAACCAGAGCATGGCCCGATTCATGGAACGCAATGGTGCGACGAGTTTTCTCGTTCATCACGCGGTTCTTGCGCTCGGGGCCAGCCATCAGGCGCTCCATGGATTCGTTGACTTCGGCCATGGAGATGTGCGACTTGTTGCGGCGCGCGGTGAGCAGCGCGGCTTCATTCATGAGGTTCATGAGGTCGGCGCCGGTCATGCCGCTCGTGAGTTTCGCGATGCGCGGCAGGTCGACATCGGGGCCGATAGGCTTGTTCTTCGCGTGCACCGCAAGAATCTTCTCGCGGCCGCGAACGTCAGGCGCATCGACGACGATTTGACGGTCAAAACGGCCCGGACGAAGCAGAGCCGGGTCCAAAACGTCAACGCGGTTCGTCGCGGCGATGAGCACCACGGCTTCATTCTTCTCGAAGCCGTCCATCTCAACGAGCAGCTGGTTCAAAGTTTGCTCGCGCTCGTCGTGGCCGCCGCCCAAACCAGCGCCACGCTGACGGCCAACGGCGTCAATCTCGTCGATGAAGATGATCGACGGAGCCGATTCCTTGGCATGCTTGAACAAGTCGCGCACGCGGCTTGCGCCAACGCCCACGAACATTTCGACGAATTCAGAACCCGAAATGCTGAAAAACGGCACCTGAGCCTCGCCCGCAACAGCACGCGCAAGCAGCGTTTTGCCCGTACCCGGAGGGCCTACGAGCAGACAGCCACGCGGAATTTTCGCGCCGAGGTCTTGGTATTTCTTAGGGTTGACGAGGAAGTCTTTGATTTCCTGAAGCTCCTCGACCGCCTCGTCTTCGCCAGCGACGTCGTCGAAACGTACATCGGGGTGCTCCTGGGTGTATTCCTTCGCCTTCGCCTTGCCAAACGACATTTGCGAATTGTTCGCCTTGTTCATTTGGGCGAAGAAGAAGACCATGAGACCGATAAGAAGCAGCGTGGGCAGCAAGCTCATAAGGAAGTCGCCCATGCCGTCGGGCAGTTTCACCTGATACTCAACATCGGGATGGCTCTTCAGGAGCTGCATGAGCGAATCTTGACCCACGTAGGTAGACGTGTACTTGCGTGGGGTGCCAACGCTTTTCGCATCGAGGTTGGTAGTGTCAACCGTGGGCGCATCGGTACCGAGCGCGCCTTGGACTTGGGCATTCAACGCACCGATAGCATTGTTGTATGCATCGGACGCGGTGGAGCCAGCGGTTGCGGCCGGATAATAGGTGCCCGTAACGGTATAGCTACCGGCATCGTAGACCACGTTCTGCACGCGATCTTGCTCGACGGCCTGCACGAATTCCGAGGTGATGAGCGTATCGGTTTCGGCACCATTCATCATCGTCATCATTTGGCTGCCGATGAACATCGCCACAACGAAGAACAGAATGGCCGAAATAATGCTCACGCGCTGCGGCGGGCGAGACATCATTTGCTTGGCGTCTTTAGGGTCGATGTTGAACATAGATGAGCCCCGCTGGCCTTGGAACTGTTGGCCTTGGGGGTCTTGGCCCTGCTGCGGCATATTCCCATAGGGGTTCTGCTGGGGCTGCTGAGGCTGCTGCGGAGCCTGGCCAAAAGGAGGCTGCGGCTGGCCCTGCTGCTGCGGTGCCTGCGGCTGTTGCGGCTGATTTTCGGGAGCCGACGGCGCAGGCTGCTGCGTTTGGTTGTCGTTTTGCTGCTGTGTTTCGCTCATTATTTTCCTTGGTACACTTCTGGCTTCAGAATGCCGATATAGGGCAAGTTGCGATAGCGCTCGGCGTAGTCGAGGCCGTATCCCACGATGAAAGCGTCGGGGCACTCAAAGCCCACGTACTTGCAATCGATTTCGGCCTGCTCGGGGTTTTGCTTCTTCAAAAGCGCCGCAATGGTGATCGATGCGGGATTGCGAGACTCAAGCACGCGAAGCAGGTACTTCAGCGTGAGGCCCGAATCGACAATATCTTCCGCGATAATCACGTGGCGGCCTTCGATGTTCGATGTGAGGTCTTTCAGAATGCGCACGACGCCGGAGCTTTTCGTGCCCGTTCCGTAAGAAGACACGGCCATGTAGTCCATCTCGAAAGGAAGATCGATCTGACGCGCGAGGTCGGACATGTAAATGGCAGCGCCACGAAGCACGCTCACCATGAGAATCGCGGGGTCGCCGTGCGGCGTTTCCTCGTATGCCACATCGCGATAATCTTCGGTAATCTGCTGGCCGATTTGCGCCACTCGCTCGTGAATCGCTTGTTCGCTATAGAGAATTTCTTCGACATCGGCGTCACCAAACGTGACGCTTGAGCATGCAGCGGTTGAAGCCATTTCGGCCATGACACCCTCTCTTTCGGTTGAGACCTGAAAGTGCAGTTTAGCATCCATAAACAAAGCGCCAGCAACGATAGCGTAACGGCGCATCGAAAAACACGATATCACAACGTCGCAAGCACCAAAAAGGCTCGCCACTGCTAAGCGGCGAGCCTTTGGGCGCTATTTGCAAAACATGAATCAAATAACGTTAGTAATACGAGTAGTACGAAGGCCCATAGGTCAACGCCGAGCATGCAGCCACACCGAACAAGACGATGAGCAGCACCCAGATGACGAACGTCGCCAAAAATCCAATAAGCGAAAACTTAACCGCCTCGGATTTCGCCTGCGGGAAATTGCTTTGGTTCGTAAGCCACGCAAGCAAAATGGCGATGGGACCCAGGAAGAAGCCACACACGGCCCAACCGAACTTCATTCCCCCCGTAAGATAGAGCAGAGGCATGCCGGGCATGTTCTGGGGAGCGCCCTGGGGCTGTTGCGCGGGGGCACCGTAGAACGGAGCTTGGCCGGATGGCTGCTGCGGCTGCGACGCATTTGCGTACGGGTTTCCGGCAGGAGGAACCTGGCCCGCAGATTGCGGCGGGGTCGGCATGCCTTGCAGCGGCGGAACCGTCGCGGGCTGAGCGGGAGCGGCAGGTTTTTCGGCAGCTGCGTCTTCCGCACGCTTGTTGTTCTCGAACTCGGTCATGGAATCCTCAATTCGTAAGAAGCTTTCGTTGACTCCATTATACGCACGAACCCGCGCGCCGCCCCGCAGACGCGCATTCGAAACGAACTCTTAGCCGCGCAGTTACGGAACCGTTGAACTAATGAACCTTTATGCCATATTCGCTTCGTAGCCCGCGTCGACCACGGCGTCGATGAGCTGGGCGTCGGCAACGTCTTCGGCGAGCTGCACGGTGGCCTTCTTGCCATCAAGGTCGACATCGACGCTCGCCACGCCCGCGACGCCTTCGAGCGCCTTCTTCACGTGGGCGACGCAGTGCTGGCACATCATGCCTTCAACATGCAGAGTCTTTTCCATGAACGGTTCCTTTCTTTCGAGGGTATTTTGAATGCCTTCCGGCAATTTGTACGCAATTTCGCGAACGACGATTTCGTCTTCAGGAAGAAAGCGCCGCGACGCCTCTTCCTGCGCATGCTCGGAAAAACGAGGCTTCCATGTGCGCAAACGCAGAGCATTGCTCACCACGCACACCGAGCTTAAGCTCATGGCCGCCGCCGCAATCATGGGATTGAGCGTAAGACCCGCCCACGAGAATGCGCCCGCCGCAACGGGAATGCAAATCGCATTGTAGATAAGCGCCCAGAACAGATTCTGCTTAATGGTGCGCATGGTCGCGCGCGAGAGCTGAATGGCCGCGGGAACGTCGAGCAAGTCGCTTTTCATGAGCACCATGTCGGCCGACTCGATGGCGATGTCGGTACCCGCGCCAATCGCGATACCCACATTCGCTCGAGCGAGCGCGGGCGCGTCGTTGATGCCATCGCCCACCATAGCCACGGCACCTTCACCGGACAAACGTGCAACCTCGCGCTCTTTGCCTTCGGGCAAGACACCGGCAACGACTTCGTCCACGCCGCATACACGCTGAATAGCCCGTGCCGTGCGCTCGTTATCGCCCGTAAGCATAACCGTGCGCACTCCCATATCGTGAAGCTCCGATACGGCAGCGGCACTTGTGGGCTTCACGGTATCGGCAACCGCGATAACGCCCACCACGCCAGCGCCCACCGCCAAGAACAGCGGGGTCTTGCCTTCGTCGGCCAAGCGTTCAGCTTCGTGCTCGAATTCGCCCAAATACACGCCATGCTGGTGCATGAGCTGGGCATTGCCCATTATGCACACGGTTCCGTCATACACGCCCGCAACACCGCCGCCGGGAATTTGGCGAAATTCGCTCGCCTCGGCAACGCGGAGGCCCACGCCTTCCGCACGCGAAACAATTGCGCGGCCAAGCGGATGCTCCGATTTCTTCTCGAGGGCCGCCGCAACACGCAGCAGCTCATTTGCCTCCACTCCCGAGGCGCATAGCATATCGGTAACCTCAGGCTCACCTTTGGTGATGGTGCCCGTTTTGTCGAGCACTACGGTTTTCACGTCGTGGGCAGTTTGCAGTGCTTCGGCCGTTTTCGCCAAAATGCCAGCACGTGCGCCACGGCCCGTGCCTACCATGATGGCGCACGGCGTTGCCAGGCCAAGCGCGCACGGACAGCTAATCACAAGCACCGACACCGCATGAGTAAGCGAAATCGACACATCGCCCGACGCGAGCATCCATACGACGAACGTCAAGATTGCGATGCCGATGACCGCGGGCACGAAAATGCCACTGATTTTATCGGCAAGCTTCTCGATGGGGGCTTTGGTCGAAGTCGCTTCGTCGACCATGCGAATGATGCCCGCAAGCGCCGTGTCATCGCCCACGCGGTCGACGCGCATGGCGAACCATCCCGTTTTCGAAATAGTCGCGCCAATCACGCCATCGCCCGGCCGCTTTTCCACGGGAACGCTTTCGCCCGTAAGCGCCGATTCGTCCACCGCGGCCGAACCCTCGACAACCGTACCGTCGAGCGGCACTGCTTGGCCCGCACGCACCACGAGCACGTCGCCGACCTGTACCTGTTCAAGGGGCACCTCAACCTCAGTTTCTCCCTCGCGCCGCGTTGCAACCTTAGGAGAAAGGTCGAGAAGAGACGAAATCGCATCGGTCGTTTTGCCCTTCGCGCGTGCCTCGAAATATTTGCCCAGCGTGATGAGCGTCAAAATCATGCCGGCCGATTCGAAATACAAGTCCATCACGGCCATATGCGCCGCGTCGATGTCGCCCGCTCCCATTCCAATGCCAATGCGATAGATGGCCGCAATGCCGTACACAGTCGATGCCGTGGCGCCAAGCGCGATGAGCGAATCCATGTTGGGGGCGCCATGCGCAAGGCTTTTGAAACCGCCGCTGAAATATTTGAAGTTCACCGCGATAACGGGAATGAGCAGCAAGAACTGTGTGAATGCAAACGTGATCATGTTCTCGTGGCCCAAGAAGCACGCGGGAAGCGGCCACGAGAACATGTGGCCCATAGAAAGATAGAACAGCGGAATGGTGAACACGAACGAAACAATTAGGCGGCGGCGCATGACCATCTCGGCTTCGGCCGCCTTTTTGTTCGCCGCCTCTCGCGCAGCTTTGGCCGCAGAAACGCCGCCCTGCGTGGCAGATTGCGCGCCCTCGCCTGCCGCGGCACGCGGCTCGGCGCCGTAGCCCGCTTTATCAACGGCAGCACAAATAGCCGCATTCACCCGAGCAACCGCATCCGGCGATTCGTCGGCGTAGGTAACCTCCATGCTGTTTTTCAACAGGTTCACGGCAACTTCGGCCACGCCATCAACCGATGCCGTAGCTTTCTCGACGCGAGCCTTGCACGCCGCGCATGTCATTCCCGCTACATCGAACGCCTGCTTCATATTTACTCCCAGCCAGCACGCCCTCGCGGACATCTTGCCTTTCAGAACCCGCCTACCCTCAGTCACGGCCACAAGGCCGCTCCTCTCGGGCAGGCGGAACCTTCAAGGCAATCTGTACCACGAGGCCGCGCTTAGTTTTTTTCGTCAGTTGGCTCTTTACGGCTACATGAATTTCTTGATGAGCCGCATGGCCTCATCGACCACCTCGACGTTGCCGGCGCGCACCTGCTCCACCACGCACGTTTCCATGTGGTCTTGCAAAACGATTTCGGCGATGCGATGCACGGCCGACTCCGCCGCCGCGAGCTGCACCAGCACATCGCCGCAATAGCGATTGTCGGCAATCATGTCTTTTACACCATTGAGCTGGCCAATCGCACGGTTTAGACGCTTGGTCAAATCGTGTTGCAGATCATCGGCACGCTCGGTTTCCTTATGCCGGCACGCACAGCACTGTTTCATCTCTTCGGCCATAACAACTCCGCTCTTCAAAACAAGCACACGCAAACCCGAAGCGACAAACGCACTTTCCGTTCCACAATGCGCAAACAGCATTATATACCCCCATGGGGTATATACAAGTAAAAGTTACCTCAGGTTTCAGGGCATCGGATCACGGCTTAAACAAAATCGATTCAACAGACAAAGCCCCGCCCGGACAAACCGAGCGGGGCTTGCGTTGCTTTTACATGCGGCCATACGGGAGGGAGGGTCGCCACATGGAAAGCAATGGAATTATTGAGCTATCGATTACTTGGAGCCGAGCATCTTACCTACAACGTAGCCCTGAGTATGGCAACGGCCGAGGGAAAGGCCGGGCAAATCCATGGGATAGTCGGGGCTGCCGAAGAAGTTGCCGGCACAATTGCCGATAGAATACAGGCCCTCGATAGGATTGCCATCCTTATCAAGCACTTGCATCTCGCCATTGACGTTCACGCCATGGACGATGGTAGACAGGCGAATGTGACGATGGATGCCGTAGAAGGGGGCCTGCTTGATAGGCTTCAGCCACTTGGCGGGCTTGCCCATATCTTCGTCAACACCGGCATCGACGAGCTCATTGTAGCGAGCAACCGTCTTCACGAACGCGTCCACGTCAGTAAGGCCAAGCTTCTTGCCGAGTTCCTCGATGGTGTCCGCCTTGAAAGTCGCAGCCAAATCGGGGTACACGCCCTTCTTCTCGCCCGGCTCCTCAGGCATGTACGCCTTAATAGCCTCGGGGTCATAGAGCTTGCCCGGCCAGTCAGCGCAGTCGGTCATATAATTCGAATCAAACACCTGCGTGTAATAGCCGTTGTCCTCTTCGCTCGTAAGGAAGTTGCCGTTGTAGGCCATGGCGCTACGTGCCTCATTGCAGAAGCGGGTGCCGTCATTTTTCACAGTCAAGAACGGCATGTCGGCCATAGAGCCCGGGCCCGCGTCGAAGTCATGCTGCACCTTGGAGCCGCATACGCTCTCCATGCGGCCGCCAGCCCATACCATCATCTTCTGGCCATCGCCAGTCTTATTGGTTTCCTTGCGATCAAGATGATTCATGTCGGGGTTGTAGTAGGCCATCATCTCATCATCGTTGGTATAGTCGCCCGTCGCGACAACGACGCCGTTTTTCGCATTGAACTGCACGTAATCGCTGCCGTCTTTGCAAATGACGCCCACGACCTTATCGCCGTCTTTCACGAGCTGCTCCGCTGGGCAGGAATAGAAGATCTCAAGCCCATCTTTGCCGTTGAAGTAGTCGCACAAATCGCGCATGCCCGAGCCAGTGTTGTAAGGTTTCGGGCCGAAATCAAATGCGAAATAAGAAACAGGCTGCTCGTCGATAACCGAGATGTTGCTCGTCCATTTCTTGGTGGTGTCGACGACTTGGCAGCCGGCTTCGGTCGCCTTATCCCACAACCAATGCAGAGCTTCGCCGGAATTGTTTGCCCACAGCTCAAGCTGATCGCGGTGCGAACGCCATGCGCACTGCTCGGTGAGCCACGACATCACAGCCGCCTTGCCGGCGGCACTCGTGGAGGCCTCGAGCGAGTCGCACGTATTGCCTTGAGAAACCGCCTGGCTCTCTTTCTGAATAAGCGCAACCTTCGCGCCTGCATCGGCCGCGGCCAGCGCGCACGGCACACCTGCGGCGCCTGCGCCAATTACGACCACGTCAAATTCCTTGGTCTCCTTGACGTCTTTAATGGGTTCGGGAGCCTGGAAGAAGCTCGGCAAACCGTCAGTATCTTTAGAAGCGGCAGCCGGAGCGCCCTTCGACGATCCGCCCGACGGAGAGCAGCCCGCGAGCATGCCTGCGCCGGCCGCTCCAACGGCTGCGATGCCGCCGAATTTAAACAAATCGCGACGTGAAAGTTCCATGATATCCCTCCTGTTGTTTCTCGTTGGCAGCCCGTTCTCACCCGAACAGACCACCGCCGTTCCCCTTCGGAACGCCCTAAAATCTAGGCGGAAACAGGAGGCAAAGCATCGACCGAAATCGATTTTATGGGGTTATTTTTCTATAACCCCCTATATAACCCTCGACCGACGTGCAAAAATAGCTCTCGAACGCACTATCGGGGAGGGATTGTGCCGAAGCAAACACCGTGCGATACGCATGAAATTGAACCTATGAAAAACGACAAATGCGATGAACTGGACGCAAGTCTTGCCGAAGAGCTCAGGGGCTCGCTGCTATTCGGGTACATTCCCGTGGTGCCGCTCGCTTTCTTGGGCCTCGGCATCTATCGAGCCTGGATCGAAATCGCCTTCGTGGGCACGTTCGTGCCTTTCCCTTTCAGCATGGCGACGCCTCGCGACCTTTTCGACTCGATCATGGTGCTCACCGTAGTGCTGTGCGCGATTTTCGCCAAGAAGCTCAAAACACTCGTTGGTCGGCGCAGCGCTCTTACGATGGCGGGCATTTTGCTCACTACGTCTACGGTACTCTCGTTTTCGGCATTCTACGCACCGAATATCGCGACCGAGCTTGGAACGGTGTCGGGAATCGTTGGCGGCGTAGGCATCGCGTTCATGATTGTCATATGGAGCGAAATCTACGGCAGCCTCAACCCATTTCGCGTCGCTGCCTATTATTCGCTTTCTATCGTAGCCGGAGCGCTCGTCATTTATGTATATGAGGGCTTTAAATTTGAATGGCTCTTCGTTATGACGGCGCTTCTTCCGCTCGTCTCGTTACTCTGCGCACATTCCGCACTCCTCCATATCCCGAAATCAGATCGCCCCGCTCGCCGCGAGGCGACCGAGTTTTCCATACCTTGGAAAGCAGTATTTCTCATGGCTGCATACGCATTCGCCTATGGTCTGCTAGAAATGAGCTCCTATTCAGGAGGATTCGGACCGCACTCGTCGCCCGGAGCGCTCTTCGCCGCACTCGCGATTTTCCTTGGCGTATGCATTCGTGGAAAGCATTTCGATTTCGGGCTTATCTATCGAGGGGCGCTGCCCATCACCGTGGCGGCATTCCTGCTGCTTCCCGCGTTCAACCTATTTAGCGAATCGGTAAGCTCCTTTTGCATTTCCGCCGGCTACACTATGCAATCAATACTGATTATGATCATCATTGCCAGCATCTGTTATCGCTATGGCGCATCGCCCATCTGGCTCTTCGGCATCGAGCGCGGCGTCCGCCAGATTTTCATGCTGCTCGGTCGCGATACAAGCCAGGCTTTAGAATCAATCGGCGTTGCCCCCGCAAACATCGAGGTAGTTACCAGTGCGCTCGCGGTTATTTCCATCGTTGCCGCCACAATGATTTTCATGTCGGAAAAGGAGCTTTCGAGCAATTGGGGCGCCGTTCCCGTCACGCCCGAGACGCAATCAATTCTCCCGACAGAGCCACGATCGGAAACGCCTGCCGAAAAGAAGCACGAACTCGCGACGCGCGTAGCGACCATCGCGCGCGAGTATAAGCTGTCGACGCGCGAAGAAGAGGTGCTCCTGCTGCTCGGACAGCGCAAAACCGTGGGAATCATTGAGCGCGAGTTGTTCATCGCGAACGGCACAGCGAAGGCCCATGTTCGCCACATTTATCAGAAGCTCGACATCCATACGCGCCAAGAACTATTCGACATGCTCGGCGTCGAAGCAGAGCACGAATCAAACAAGCAATCCTCGACTTCGTTATAAAAAAATGCTCCGCTCGATTTCTCGAGCGGAGCATTTCCGCCTATTGTTTGAGTGAACGGTGCGCCCCAGACGCCATGGTCGATTTTCTCGAGCCAGCCGACACGCGCAACGCCACCGCGCTTCACGCATTGCGCCGCAAGCCTCGCGACCCAAGCTCCACGCTGAGCCTCGTCACGCTGCGGGATCCCTCGCCCACGCCGCGCAACACATCGCTTTACTCAGCGGGAACCTCATAGGTCTGTTCGCCGGCAGCGACCTGTCCGTGTTCGTCGGCCGCGGCCTGCGGGTTTTCAACCTTGCAGGTGTAGCCGTCGACGATATCGGAGTCGATGGTAACCTTCGAGCCTTCCATCACACGACCGGCAACAATCTCATTCGCCACGCGATCGACGACCTCACGCTGCACCAAACGCTTCAACGGACGCGCGCCATACACCGGATCGAAACCGTCGATGGCAAGCGATTCGATGGCGGCGGGTTTCACTTCGAGTTCGATACGACGATCGGCCAAGCGAGCCTGCACGTCCTTGATCTGCAGAGCAACAATGCTCTCGATGTTCTCGGACGAAAGCGGCTTGAACGTAATAACGTCATCGATACGATTCAGGAACTCGGGCCTGAAGGTCGCACGCAGGTTCTCCTGCATTGCGGCCTGGAATTCCGCCATCTTCTTCGCAAAGCCGGCGGCATCGGCTTGCATCATATCCTGAACCAAATCGCCCATCGTGGCGCCCTGTTCCTTGGCCTCTTCCTGCGCGTCGGCCGCAAAATCGCGAATCGTCTGCGAGCCAATGTTGCTCGTCATAATAATAATCGCATTCTTGAAGCTCACCACGCGGCCCTGGCCGTCGGTCAGGCGACCATCGTCGAGCACCTGCAGCAAAATATTGAAGACATCGGGGTGCGCCTTCTCAATTTCGTCAAGCAGAATCACGCTATACGGACGACGGCGAACGGCCTCAGTGAGCTGGCCGCCCTCGTCATAGCCCACGTATCCCGGAGGGGCACCGATCAGGCGCTGCACGCTGAACTTCTCCATGTATTCGGACATGTCGATACGCACCATGGCGCGTTCGGTATCGAACAGGTATTCAGCGAGCGCCTTCGCGAGCTCGGTTTTGCCAACGCCCGTGGGGCCCAGGAACAGGAAGCTGCCAATGGGCCTGTCGGGGTCGGAAAGCCCCGCGCGATTGCGGCGAATGGCACCGGCGACCGCCGAGACGGCCTCATCCTGGCCCACGACGCGCTTGTGCAGCTGGCTCTCCAGGTCAACAAGCTTAGCCATTTCGCCCTGCATCATCTTCGACACGGGAATGCCCGTCCACGCGCTCACGACTTCGGCGATTTCCTCGTCGGAAACCTCTTCCTTCAAAATGGCGCCGTCGCCCTGCTTGGCGTTCACAGCCTCTTCGGCCTCGGCCAGCTGGCGCTGCAGCTCGGGAATCTTCGCATAGCGAATCTCGGAAGCCTTCACCAGGTCGCCCTCGCGCGTGGCCTTCTCCTCGTCAACGTGGGCTGCATCGATATCGGCCTTCAAGGTTTGCACCTTCTCGATGACATCTTTCTCGTTGCGCCATTCGGCCTTGCGCGCATCGAGCCATTCTTTTGACGTGGCCATTTGTTTGCGCAGCTCTTCCAAGCGCTCGGCGCTCGCCGGGTCGCTTTCCTTCATGAGCGCCTGTTCCTCGATTTGCATCTGCGTATATTTACGCTGAGCGGCGTCGATTTCCTGCGGCATGGAGTCGATCTCGATGCGCAGGCGGCTGGCGGCTTCGTCCATAAGGTCAATGGCCTTATCGGGAAGGAAGCGGTCGGAAATGTAGCGGTTCGAAAGCTCGGCCGCAGCGACGATCGCCGAATCGGTGATGCGCACGCCGTGGTGGATTTCGTACTTTTCCTTCAGGCCACGCAAAATGGCGATGGTGTCTTCCACGGTAGGCTCGCCCACGAGCACCGTTTGGAAACGACGCTCAAGTGCGGCATCTTTCTCGATGTATTTGCGGTACTCGTCGAGCGTGGTCGCACCGATGGCATGCAGTTCGCCGCGCGCCAATGCGGGCTTGAGCATGTTGCCCGCGTCCATGGACGAATCGCCCGTGGAACCAGCGCCCACGATGGTATGCAGCTCGTCGATGAACAGAATGATGCGGCCGTTGCTCTGCTTCACTTCGCGCAGAACAGCCTTCAAACGATCCTCGAACTCGCCGCGGTACTTCGCGCCCGCAACCATAGCGCCCAAGTCAAGCGCGATAACATCGTGGTCTTTCAGGCTCGACGGCACATCGCCCGCAACGATTCGCTGGGCCAAGCCCTCGACGATTGCCGTTTTGCCAACGCCCGGTTCGCCAATAAGCACAGGGTTGTTCTTCGTGCGGCGCGAAAGCACCTGAATGGTACGGCGAATCTCGTCGGAGCGGCCGATGACCGGATCGAGCTTGCCCTCGCGAGCCTGCTGAGTGAGGTTTTGGCCGTACTGGTTCAGTGCATCAAGCTCGGCTTTGCTCTGCTGGTCGGTCACGCGGGTGTCGCCGCGAAGGTCATCGTAGGCCTCTTCGATGTTTTTGCGCGTCACGCCTGCGCCGTTGAGGATTTTGCCCGCCTGGCCCTTGTCTTCGGTGAGGGCAATGAGCAAATGCTCACTCGTCGCATAGGAGTCGCCCATCTTTTCGGCGGCCTTCACCGCGTTGTCAATGGCGCTCATGAGGCCTTGCGACGGAAGGGGCATGCCCATCACGCCACCTGTGACCTTGGGTCCATTGGCGATGGCCTTGTCGACTTCGCCCGAAAGCATCGCCGGGTCGGCGCCTACGCGCTTGATGATGGCCGAAATGTTGTTCTCGCCCGCATCGAGCAGGGCTTTCAGCAAATGAATCGGCTCGACCGACGACGTGTCGGCGTCGCTCGCGATGCCGATAGCGGCCTGGAAGGCCTCTTGAGCGGTTACTGCAAGTTTGTCGAGTCTCATAAAACTATCTCCTTCCTAGATGGAGAGAATTGGTTTCAAATAAAACCTGTTAAACGCTACGAGCATTTAACAGGTTGGCGCGCTAACGCACCTCGATGTTTTGCGTGCTCGCAGGAAGCATGAGGCGCGATACGCTTTCACGCGTTTCGAGTTCATGCACGCGGTCGGCCAGGCGACGCACCTTTTTGTGCAAGTCGTCGATTTCCTCATCGCGCTCGTCGAGACGACCCTTCAAATCCAAAATTCGAATGACGCCCGCAAGGTTGATGCCCTCACTCGTGAGCTCGTTGATGAGCTCAAGGCGCTCGATGTCGGCTTGCGAATACATGCGCGTGTTGCCGCTCGTGCGCTGGGGGCTCACAAGGCCCTTTTGCTCGTAAATGCGCAACGTTTGAGGGTGCACGCCCGCCAACTGGGCCGCGACGCCGATCATATAGAGAGGTGTGTGCCTGTCTGCCATTGCTATCTCCTACACGCCTAAATGCTCGCGAACGTTTTGGCCCGCATGCTCGCAAGCCGCCTGGAAGTCGATCATGGCCTGTTCTTGCTGCTCAGTCATGTGTTTGGGGATTTCCACATGGAACGTAATGCGCAGCGCGCCGCTGCCCGAGCCCTTCACGTTCGGAGCGCCCTTGCCGCTGATTTTTAGCTCGGTGCCGTCTTGGGAACCGGCGGGAACGCTTACGCGAATCTTCGTGCCGTCGGGCGCGGGAATCACGATTTTCGCGCCGAGCGCAGCTTCGGAAACCGTAATGGGCACCGTCATGAGCACATCGGCGCCATGACGCGAATACAGCGGATGCTCGCTGATTTTCGTAGTCACAAGCAAATCGCCGGCCGGGCCCCCGTTTGCACCCGCGGCACCCTTGCCGCGGAAGCGCACGCGGCCGCCATCGACCGCGCCGGCGGGCACCTTCACGTCAAGCGTTTCGACGCCGCCCTGAGGGTTGCGCACGCTCACCTTCTTGGTGCAGCCGTTGAATGCCTCATCGAAGCTCACATTGAGCGTCACGTTCATATCGCGGCCCTTTTGGGGCTGCGGCTGGTATTGCCCGCCGAAGCCAGAACCGCCGAAGCCGCCTCCGCCGAAAATATCATCGACGTTGAAGCCGCCAGCGCCCGCCACGCCTTCACCGCGACGAATGCTATCCAGAATGTCGGCCCAGCTGCCAAAGCCGCCGAAGCCCGAAGCCCCAGCGCCGCCGGCGCCGCCACCCCATCCATAGGGAATGCGCTGCTCGTCGGCGGTTCCGTACTGGTCGTAAAGCTTGCGCTTCTTCTTATCGCCCAAGACCTCATAGGCCTCGTTGATTTCCTTGAACTTTTCCTCATCGCCGCCTGCATCGGGATGGTTCGTGCGTGCAAGCTTGCGATAGGCCTTCTTAATCTCTTCGTCCGTGGCGCTGCGGGAAACCCCGAGCGTCTTGTAGTAGTCCGGCGTGGCTGCCAACTGCGCCACCTCCTTTTATTCTGACGTGCAATTTCTACAAAGAAGGCGAGCACTGCGCCCGCCTTCCAATACATACTATTCTGCGTCGTCGCTTTCGACTTCGCGCTTCGGGCCGCCAGTGGAGATGGTGACCATTGCCGGACGAATGACCTTCTTGCCCAGGCGATAGCCCTTCTGGTATACCTGCGCAACGGTCTCGTCGGGCACGCTCGCGTCTTCGACCTGGCCTACGGCCTGATGCTCAAGCGCGTCGAACGCCTCGCCCGCGGGGTCGATGGTCTCAAGGCCATGCTTGCCGAGCGATTCGGAAAGCTTGGTCGAAATCGCCTTCACGCCGTCGAGCAGACCGGCATCACCGTTGGCTTCGGCGTGCGCGATAGCGCGCTCAAAGTCGTCCATCACGGGAAGCAGATCGCCCATGAGCTTTTCAGCGGCACGAACGCGCATCTCGCCAGCCTCTTCGGCCGTGCGCTTGCGATAGTTGTCCCATTCCGCCTGAAGGCGAAGGTACTTATCGCGCATGGCGGCCGCTTCAGCTTCGGCCTTGGCGACACGCTCGGCGTCAGCCACAACCGCCTCGGCCTCTTCCTCGATGGAATCAGCCTCGGCCTCGGCAGCCTCAGCGGTTTCCGCCGGTTCGGCCTCGGGGGCCGGGGCGGCCGCTTCCGCCGCCCCTTCGGTTACTTCATCTGCGCCGTCGATAGGAATCTCACGAGGCTCCTGGGCGGCTTTGTCTTTACCGTCCTTGCTCATGATTATTTCCCTTCGTTCTTGTCGTCGACGACCTCATAGTCGGCCTCGATGGGGCCGTCATCCTGCTGGGGAGCAGCACCCGCGGCGCCAGCGCCAGCAGCGGCAGCGTCCTGATTGCTGTAGGCAACTTCGGCCAGCTTGTAGCTTGCCTGCTGCAGCTTCTCGGTAGCAGCCTTGATGGCGTCGATGTCGGTGCCTTCAAGCGCAGTCTTGGCTTCGGCGATAGCGGCCTCAACCGTAGACTTGCTGTCGGTGGGAACCTTGTCGCCCAGCTCGTTGAGCGTAGTCTCGGTAGCATTCACGAGAGAGTCGCAGTTGTTGCGAGCCTCAATCTCTTCCTTGCGCTTCGCGTCTTCATCGGCGTGGGCCTCGGCGTCCTTCACCATACGGTCGACTTCGTCGTCAGACAGAGCCGTGGAGCCGGAAATGGTAATCTGCTGCTCCTTGCCAGTGCCCAGGTCTTTAGCGGAAACGTTCACGATGCCGTTGGCATCGATGTCGAACGTGACCTCAATCTGGGGCACGCCACGGCGAGCCGCAGGAATGCCAGTGAGCTGGAAGCGGCCAAGGGTCTTATTGTCGTTGGCCATCTGGCGCTCGCCCTGCAGAACGTGAATCTCAACGGACGTCTGGTTGTCGGCAGCCGTGGAGTAAATCTCGGTCTTGCGGGTCGGGATGGTGGTGTTGCGGTCGATCATCTTGGTCATCACGCCGCCCATGGTTTCAACGCCCAGGGAAAGCGGGGTGACGTCGAGGAGCAGAATGCCCTCAACATCGCCGGAAAGCACGCCGCCCTGAACAGCCGCGCCAATAGCGACGACCTCGTCGGGGTTCACCGACATGTTCGGCTTCTTGCCCGTCATGGTCTCAGCGAGCTGCTGGACAGCCGGCATGCGGGTGGAGCCGCCAACGAGAATGACCTCGTCGATATCGCCCGTGCCAAGATCGGCATCTTTCAGCGCGCGCTCAACAGGCTGCTTGCAGCGGTCGAGCAAATCTTTCGTGATGCGCTCGAACTCCGCGCGGGTCAGCGTGTAGTCGAGGTGCTTCGGGCCGGTCGCGTCGGCCGTGATGAACGGCAGGTTGATGGAAGCCTGCGTAGTGGAGGAAAGCTCCATCTTCGCCTTCTCGGCAGCTTCCTTCAGGCGCTGCAGAGCCATCTTGTCTTTGCGCAGGTCGATGCCGCCGTTGTCGGCAGCGAACTTGTCGGCCATCCAGTCAATGACGCGGTGGTCCCAGTCGTCGCCGCCCAGGTGGTTGTCGCCAGCGGTGGACAGAACCTCGAACACACCGTCGCCGAGCTCAAGCACGGAAACGTCGAACGTGCCGCCGCCAAGGTCGAACACGAGGATCTTCTGATCTTTGTTCACCTTATCGAGGCCGTAAGCCAAAGCAGCAGCGGTAGGCTCGTTGATAATACGCTTCACCTCGAGGCCAGCGATTTTGCCAGCGTCTTTAGTGGCCTGACGCTGAGCATCGTTGAAGTATGCAGGAACGGTAATGACGGCCTCGGTAATCGGCTGGCCCACGCGCTTCTCGGCGTCAGCCTTCAGCTTCTGCAGAACCATGGCCGAAATTTCCTCGGGAGTGTATTCCTTGCCATCGATGTCGACGACGGAACGGCCATCCTTGCCCTTCACGACATTGTAGGCGACGGTCTTGCGCTCTTCGGCAGTTTCGTCGTAGCTGCGGCCGATGAAGCGCTTCACGGAAGAAACAGTGTTCTCGGGGTTGGTGACAGCCTGGTTCTTAGCGGCCTTGCCAACAACACGCTCGCCGTCTTTGCGGAAGCCCTCGACCGACGGAGTGGTGCGGTCGCCTTCGGCGTTCACCAGAATGGTGGGCTCATTGCCTTCCATAACCGCCATCGCGGAGTTCGTGGTGCCCAGGTCGATACCCAGAATCTTGCCCATATCTATTCAGCCCTTTCTCGTTGACGAAGCCGCGTCCTGCAGCCTCGCTGGTGGCATTGCCACCGACTGTTCTTACCTTGCGTGTTTGGCTCGGAGCCCGCGGCTTTTGCCCTCCGCGACCTTCGCGCCTTCTTGGTACATTTGGCAATATAAAATCTAAGTGCCTCATTGTCAACTTATCTGACAATTTATTTTACACGTTACTTAACTGTCACTTTGAATGATTATTTATATGCCCCATATAGGGAAGATATGCGAGCAATACCTACATATTGTGGTTTTCGACCGCTCTATACAACAAAAGCCCCACTCGGCGGTAACCGAATGGGGCTCTTGAAATCTCAGTGAGGGATTGTTAGGTCGGAGCTTTCGCGGCCGCACGCACCGCCGCTGTCGAAGGACGCGCCAGCTGTCGCGCACCAAAGCCTCCGCTTGCTACCTGGCCTCGAGGCCCATCTGCAACATGTACACCTCTTCGCGCAGCTCGCGTGCATCAGAATTGGTAAGGCGGCCAGCCTCGCGCATGAGGCGAATTTGTTCGAGCTCCATCGAAAGCGCCTCGGCCTCGATGTCGCGCGTTTTCGCCTTCACGCGACGCTTTCCCAAAAACGTGCCACGCACCTTGCGGCCGGTATGCGTCTCTTCGCCAGCGAGCGCAGCGGAAGCCGCCGATGCGGCATCGGCCACGGCATTTGCCGCGGAGGCCATCTTGGCCGCCAAATCGGCATCATCGGAATCGGGCGCGACGAACGGAATCGTGCCCGTTTCGGAAGGCGACCCCATCACAGCCTTCAGTTGGGCTTCGCGCGCCTCGGCGGCGTCAAGTACGCGCTTGCTTTCGGGAGTGACCTTCGGAATGTCGATGCCCGTTATAGCCTCGAGCTTCGCCGTGGAATCAGGCAGCACGGCACACTTCTCTTCGGCGGCCTCTCGCGCTTCCTCGCGAGCTTCGACGGCCGCTTCCGCTTCCACGCGGGCCACGCGCAGGCGCAACGCCATAAGGTTAGCGCTGTATTCGCTCTTCAGCAGGCCCGCAGCATGACGGCCCTCAGCGTCGAGCGCGGGCTCCATGCTTTCCAAATACTGCAAGGCGTGTTCTTCGGCAGCAATGATGAGCTTCGACATTTCGCGCTTGCATTCATCGGTCATATTCGAACCGCGAACTTTGTCCACAATGAAGCGAACCGTCCATGTGAACGGGGCTTTCTTGCGCAAATCGGGCCGCGCAACAACCGCACCGGGAGCAACGCCCGCACCCGCCACAATGGGAGCGCCCGAGCCAAGCGTCGAAGCAAACTTCGAATGCGAGCCGCGCTTAAGCACGTCAATGCTATGGTTGAGTGTACTCGCATAGCGCTCGCCCGCCGCGCGACTCACTTCGCCCGACGCCATTTTTTCGCGCACGAATTCGAGCTGGTCGCCCAAAACATCAATGCGCATGCCGCGCAGCGTGTCGTCGGAAACCTCGCGCTCGCGCACCAAATTCATACGATCGCGGTATGCCTGCACGGTAACGCGCGTAGGCACCGCCGTTTCGGGGGTCTCTTTCTCAAGCAGCTCGTCGATAACATTCTGCAAAATGTCGACTTCCGCCTTCGAACGCGGCGACGCGCCTTCACTTTCTTCAGCGGGAGCCAGCAGCGGCACCACGAAATTCGCAATGAGCAACGTGAGCACAATAACGCCCGACGCAAGGAAGATGAGCAGGTCGCGGTTGGGAAACGGCGTCGTCGCGGCAATGAAATACGGAAGCGACATAACGACCGAAAGCGTCACGGCGCCCTTCGGGCCAGCAAGCGTAATCACGGCCGCGTTACGCAGGAAATCGGCGTTGATTTTCGGACGGATGCCCTCGCGATTGCGCGTGAGCTTCTCCATAACCACGACCCACGCGAAACGCACGCCAAGCACGATGGCCGTGATGAGCACGATAAGGACGAGGAGCCACGCGCCGCCCTGACTGCCCGACGCATTCCATGTAGGCAGAATAACCTCGGGAAGCTTCATGCCCAGCAGCACGAACACAATGCCGTTAATCACGAATACGATGAGCTCCCACACATTTTCGCTGGCCACGGCGTAGCGAGACGATTCGATGGTAAGCGAGCTCGGGTAGAACTTCATGAACAGCGCAGCCGCGACCACGGCCAAAATGCCACTCACGGCAAAGTGCTCGGCAGCGAGGTACGCGAAAAACGGCATGACTACCTCGAACAGCAAGAACACCGTGGGCGTTTCAAGACCGAGCGCGCGCACGCGGCCAAGCACGAACATCACGATTGCCGCGAGCACAAGGCCCACGACCACGCCGCCAACGAAGTCGAACAGAAAGGTGGCCGTTGCGTTGAACAACGAGAACGTTCCCGTGACGGCCGCCGCGATGGCGAATTCGAATGCCACAACGCCTGATGCGTCATTGAACAGAGCCTCGCCGGAAAGCAACGACTTTTGGCGATCGGTAAGCTTGACGTCTTTGCCCATGGCGGCAACGGCGGCGGCGTCGGTGGGACCGAGCGCGGCGCCTAGCGCGAAGGCGGCCGCAAGAGGAATAGACGGCACGATAAGGTTCAGCACGAAGCCAACCACGAGCGCCGTAATGAACACCAGGCCAATAGCGAGCGAGATGATGTGCCCCTTGTTTTTCCAAAGCGCGCCCTTATCGGCATGGCGCGACTCGTCGAAAAGCAGCGGCGCGATAAAGATGAGCAGGAAGAGCTCAGGATCGGAAATAACCGCCGAGGGGTCTTCGGCGATCAAGAAGCCGACTACCGCGCCAAGGGCGATTTGCACAAGCGGCATGGCCAAGCGGGAAAATACCTGGTCGAAAATGCTTGAGACAAGAACGCATCCAAGCAGCAGCAGAACGACTTCGAACGATTCCATTGGGCTCCTTTAAGAGTCGGCCTATGCGGCACACGCCGCATATATCAGTACAAACTGCCATGGTAACCGACGCGTCGCGCGCAAGCCGAAAGTGTTAACGCTTCGCTACGAAAAACCGTCAACGCTGAAGAGCAGCTGAAATCGTTCGTTTCCCTTGCCTGCCACTCCTGTTAAATGCTCGCTGTTAAATGCTCGTAGCGTTTAACAGGTGGGCAATTGCGGCAAACGGGGCACTCCCGATGAAAAACCTGTTAAACGCTACGAGCATTTAACAGGTTCAACCTCAGCCGAAGGCTCACTCCCTCCAATTCTCGTGCCGAATAGCTCGCGCGAACCACGGATGGGCCTTCGCTTTTTCGGAAGACCACCAACAGAGCGTCCCATTCTTCCATGCAGCCAAATGGACAAAGCCGTCGGTATTGTCGAGAACCACCGCCTCGTGCGTGTACGACAAAACCCCACCCAGGGCGGAAATGCTCGCAGAGAAACGCCGCTCGACATCCTCAGAGCGAATATCATGGCCTCCAACTTGCACGCGATGACGAATTCTGGCCAAAGCGACTTCAGGAGAATCCACGCCGATATAAAAGAGCCGAACCCTATACCCCAGCGAATACGCTTTCCGAATGCGCGCCACCGCCGATTTCCCCGCAAGCGTCGTTTCCTGGTTGAATGACCTCATGTGGGCGAAATTATCTCGAACCTGACCAACCGCCTGCCTGCCCGCCCAAAGCTGGTCGGTCGGCGACGACCAGTCCTTTCCCGCGGCGACAATCATTTCATCGGGGTTGATGCGCAGCATACGCGAATCGGCGTCGCATTCGCGCCAAAGCCCCGATTGGTAAAACGTCGATTTCCCTGCGCCGTTCACGCCGGCAAACGCAACGAGCGTAGGCTGACTCGCCATTTAGAATGCACCACGCTTCACGAGCTCACGCTGTTTTTGACGCAAAAAGAAATCAGATAGCTCTATATAGAAATCGGCCTCTTCTTGCGTTTTGGCCGACTGAAGAACGTCAAGCGGAACGCAAAAGGAAAAAGCCTTCTTGCATTCTTCGAAGAGACGTGGCAGGTCGCAACGGCTTTCTGCGGAAGATGCCATACGCTCGGAATGCAGATCGTCCGACGAGGACGAGGGCCTTCCTGACAACGGATTCTTCAGTAAGCGATCGTAGACCGCGGCCTCTGGCAAAACCCACGAGCGCCCAACCTTTGTAGCTTCAAGCGAGCCGCTGGCAATGAGCTGCCGAACCCGAGCGGTCGACACTCCCAAAATTTGCGCGCATTCCGAAACAGAAAGCATGGACTTCCCCTTTGAATCGCCCGATATGAATGCCACCACAATACAAAAACCCTTGCGATACCGCAAGGGTTTTAGGAGTCGCCATGCACTCATAACGTTCAACGAGCATGTCGGCCGCTTCAGCAAAGAACAGCAATGCGACCGAACGAAAATCTGTCAGATACCTTCCTCCACTAAATGCTCCACCTGTTAAACGCTACGAGCATTTAACAGGTTGGGAATCAGGCTATTTCATGAGCGAGGCAACCGCGTTCGCGAAGGCCACCGGGTCTTCCAGAGGCATGCCCTCGACGAGCAGCGCCTGGTTGTAGAGCAGGCTCGCGTAGGTCTTCACCTTTTCGGCATCGCCCGCTTCCTGCGCGGCCTTCAGCGTGGCGAACACGGGGTGCGCGGCGTTGATTTCGAGCACACGATCGCTCTTGGGCGCTTCGCCCATGTCGGGCATCTGCGAGAGAATCTTCTCCATCTCGAGCGACACAGGGCCCTCGGCGGTGATGCACGCCGGCGCGGCCTCGGCCGTGGCAAGCTTCGTGGACACCGCAACCTTCGTCACCGAATCGCCCAGAGCTTCTTTCATGGCGCCGAAAAGGCCTTCGTTTTCCTTCGTGGCGTCTTCGGCGGCCTTCTTTTCGTCCTCGGTCTCCAAGCCCAAATCGCCCGACGCGACGTTCTTCAGCTCCTTGGCCGACTCGCCCTCGCCCCAGGTTTGCATGGTCTGGAACGTGAACTCGTCAACGTCCTGCGTGCACAGCAGCACGTCGTAACCGCGGTCGAGCACCGAATTCACCACGGGCAGCTTCGCCAAACGGTCGGTCGAATCGCCAGCGGCATAGTAAATCGCCTTCTGATCGGTAGGCATGGCGGCGGTGTATTCCTCGAACGTCACCATCTTCTGCTGCTTGGCCGAATAGAACAGCAGCAGGTCGCCGAGCAGACCCTTCTGCATGCCGTAGCTCTGGTAAATACCGAACTTCAGGCCGCGGCCAAATTGCTCGAAGAACTTCTCGTAATCGTCGCGATGGTTGTCGCGCATTTTCTCGAGCTCGCTTTTGATCTTCTTCTCGAGCTTGTTGGCAATAGCACGCAGCTGGCTGTTGTGCTGCAGCGTCTCACGCGAAATGTTCAGCTGCAAATCGGCCGAATCGACAACGCCGCGCACGAAGTTGAAGCAGTCGGGCAGAAGCTCCTCGCACTTATCCATGATGAGCACGTTGGAGCTGTAGAGCGCCAGACCCTTCTTGTAGTCTTTGCTGTACAAGTCAAACGGCGCGCGGCTCGGGATGAACAGCAAGGCGTCGTAAGTAAGAGCGCCCTCGGCATGCACCTTAATCGTGCGCGCGGGGTCGGCGAAGTCGTGGAAATTCGACTTGTAGAACTCGTTGTATTCCTCGTCTGTCACGTCAGACTTGCTGCGCTTCCAAATGGGCACCATGGAATTGATGGTCTCGCGCTCGGTGTAATGCTCGAATTCGGGCTTGTAATCGTCGCCGGCATCTTCGGGCTTCGGCTTTTCGCGCGTCTTGTCGCAATCCATGGTAATGGGGTAGCGCACATAGTTGCTGTACTTCTTGATAAGGTTCTTCAGGCCCCACTCGGAAAGGTACGTGTCGTATTTTTCCTCGTCGGTGTCGTCTTTCAGCGTAAGGATGATATCGGTGCCGTTCCCAGCGCGCTCGGCTTCCTCGATAGTATAGCCTTCAACGCCGTCGCTGACCCACGCCCACGCCTCGTCGCTGCCGAATGCGCGGCTCACAACGCGCACTTCCTTGGCAACCATGAACGCGGAATAGAAGCCCACGCCGAACTGGCCGATGATATCCACGTCGTCGCCCTGAGCCTTGTCGTTTTCGGTTTTGAATTCGAGCGAGCCGGAATGGGCGATGGTGCCCAGGTTCTTCTCGAGCTCGTCTTTGGTCATGCCGATGCCCGAATCGCTCACGGTAATGGTGCGCGCATCTTTGTCGAAGGATACGTGAATGGCCAGCTCGTCTTTGGAGAGCTTCACGTCGGTATCGGTGAGGCTCTTGAAATAGAGTTTATCCACAGCGTCGGACGCGTTTGAGATAAGCTCGCGCAGGAAGATTTCCTTATTCGTGTAAATCGAATTGATCATGAGGTCGAGCAGCTTTTTGCTCTCTGTCTTGAACTTCTTCATAGCTCGAATGGCCTTTCTATTCGCGTGCCGCTCAGGCGGCTTTTACCCAAAGGTCGCCGTATCGCACAAGGTGGCGCAGGCGTTTCGCCCGCGTTCGCACGTGGCGGCGGCGATTTTTAGCACTCAACATGTTCGAGTGCCAAAACAGGATTGTAGTTCGCCGCCCGCGAGTGTCAAGCAAGCCCACAGCAGCGCCACGCGATGTTGACGTTTCGTTGCGAAAAGCGCTTTGCCCCCCAACGCATCGACAATTCGAAAACGACGCCATTTTCGGTGCCACGCAACAGGCAAACGAGTATCTTGTTCTTACAAGCAATCGGGCACGCCAAAGGGGACGCGCCGCAAACGCTACGCGCAACGGCAGCCCGTCGACGCAAGGAGGCAGCTATGTCAAATCGCTTCGTTTTGAACAACATTTCTTACCACGGAGCAGGCGCGATTAAGGAAATTCCCGGCGAGCTTGCCCGTCGCGGATTCTCAAAAGCGTTTGTGGCGACCGACGCTGACCTGGTGCGTTTCGGCGTCACGAAAAAGGTCACCGACCTGCTCGACGAAGCGGGCATCGCATGGGAAATGTTCAGCGACATTAAGCCCAACCCCACCATCGAGAACGTGCAGGCGGGCGTGACGGCGTTCAAGGCAAGCGACGCCGATTGCATCGTAGCCGTGGGCGGCGGCAGCGCCATGGACACCGCGAAGGGCATTGGCATTATTGCCACGAACCCCGAGTTCGCCGACGTGGTAAGCCTCGAAGGCGTCGCGCCCACCACCAAACATGCCGTGTTCACCATTGCGGTGCCCACCACCGCTGGCACCGCGGCCGAAGTCACCATCAATTACGTGATTACCGATACGGAAAAGGAACGCAAATTCGTCTGCGTCGACGTGAACGACATTCCTGAAGTTGCCGTTGTCGACCCTGAAATGATGGCGACCATGCCCGCAAGCCTCACCGCCGCCACTGGCATGGATGCGCTCACGCACGCGATTGAGGGCTACACCACCAAGGGCGCGTGGGAGCTTTCCGACATGTTCCACCTAAAGGCGATCGAGCTCATCTCGAAGAACCTGCGTGACGCGGTGGCCGAAGCGAAAAGCGGCGTGCCCGCGAGTGGCCGCGAAGGCATGGCGCTCGCCCAATACGTCGCCGGCATGGGCTTCTCCAACGTGGGCTTGGGCATCGACCACTCCATGGCGCACACGCTTTCGGCGCACTACGACACGCCGCACGGCGTTGCCTGCGCGATGCTTCTGCCCATCGCGATGGAATTCAACAAACCCGTGGTCGTCGATCGCTTGGCCGATGTGGCCCGCGCGATGGGCGTTAGCACCGCGGACATGAGCACCGAAGAAGCAGCCGACGCGGCCATCGCGGCCGTGCGCCAGCTTTCCGAAGACGTCGAGATCCCCAAGACGTGCGCGGGTCTGGTCGAAGGCGACCTCGAGCAGCTGGCGTGCGATGCCATGGCCGACGCGTGCTTCCCTGGCAATCCGCGCGAAGCCGACCACGACCAGGTGGTCGAACTCTTCCGCAAGATCATGGCGTAAGAAGAAACGGTGCCTGTACAGGAAGGAGCCCGCAATCATTTTGCAGACTCCTTCTTTTTTTCGATCTATTTCGATGAGCGCTACTCTTTGCGATTGGCGCGCTCGTTTTCTTCGCGGCAAATTTCCTCATACATATCGAGCATCACGCTTTGCGGAACCTCGCCGAAGAAGTAGTCGTCCTCGTTCACCATGCGCGAACCCTCGATTTCGATATCGATGATGTCGTACGCCGCATGGGCAAGCGCGACCACCACATAGCTGCCGGTAACCGCAAACGCGATGCACATCACAAGGGACATCGCCACACACACCGACAGCGTGTACCAATCGCGATATTCCTCGTGCGCATACACGAAAACGGCGGTGGAAATAACAACTGCGGCAATTACGGCGATTTTTGCGGGAATGAACAGGCCCAAAAGCACGGTCACGCCGCCCACCAGCACGAAGCGGAACAAAAGCTCCTCGGCAAAGCCCGCCGCGCACATGCCCGCGAACACAGCATACGAGTCGATGCGCGGAATTTCGCCATTGAGGCCGCGGCGACTCGCAATGATGCTCAACCTGCCCGACGTCGTGTGCGACGCGACGAACTCGATGGCATGGGCAACGGCGAGCGCAATCACGGTCACAACAATGGCCGCCACGATGGTGTCAATGGCGGAAAGCTTCATGCACGACAGCGCAATTTCGTGCGCCCAGCCAAACCCGACGATCGAACCGAACCAATCGCCTGAAACAACTCCGCTTGCGACCATGGAGCCAACAACGCCGATAAGCAGCAGCAGGCATTCCGACGCAAGCATGTTCGAAATAAGGCAGTTTTGCTCGCCCATGTCGAGCGGATATTTTTCTCCAGGGAAAGCCAACTTAGGAAAGCACTCCTTTAGCCTCGAGGGCATTAACGACTTCGATGTCGGCGGGCAGCCAATCGACCGAGCGAAGGTTCGCCGCGCCGAGCCACTTCGCCGCCGAATGCTCCAGCAAATGCAAATGCCCCTCCACGATGGAGCACATGTAGCACCCCATGGACAGATGGAACGCAGGGTAATCGTATTCTACCTGGTACACGAATGAATCGACCGAAACCGTCGTTTCGAGCTCTTCGCGAATCTCGCGGACCAACGCCTGCTCAGGGGTTTCTCCCGCCTCGACTTTGCCACCAGGAAATTCCCACCCGCCGGCAAACTCGCCATACCCGCGCTGAGTCGCGAATACCTTGCCGTCATGCATAATGACGGCCGCAACGACGTTGATTGTTTTCATAGGACACTGCCTCGATTCATGACCAAAATGAAAGCGAGCCCGAAGCTTCGCAATGCTAAAGGATTCACGATACCGTCCGAGCAAAACAGTAGCAAGGCCAAGAAGGAAAACGCACTCTATACCCAACGCCGGCCTACAATCCCATATTGCCGAAAACCGCCGAATCGCGCCACGTGCACGTTTTCCCGGGTATGATTGTCTTCAAATACGCAACCCACCCCATCAAGGCATCCATGAATCAGCGCATTGAATACAACGTTGTCGAGTTTTCGGAAGAAGCGAAGTCCGCTTTCAGAAAGAGTCTCGAAGCAAGCTTCATCGGATCAGAGAAGAAGCCCGATGACCGCTTTGCGCCGCGCATTCTCAGCAACAACGATCCCGCAAGCAATGTGCTCTCCGTTATCAAAGGGGAATTCCTCGATTGCGTGAGCTTCGATCTTTCGGTCGCATTCATCACGGCCAGCGGAATTCAGGTGCTCGCCGAAATACTCTCTCAACTGCGACAGAGGGGAATCAAGGGGCGCATTCTCACATCGACGTATCTCTGCTTCAACGATCCCGACGCGCTCAGGAAGCTGCTCGAATATCCCAACATCGAAACACGCGTTTACCAGGGAGATCTTCACGCAAAAGGGTATTTCTTCAACAAGAGGGGCATTTCCACCATCATCATTGGAAGCTCGAACCTCACGCAAACTGCCCTGACGTGCAACAAGGAGTGGAACGTTCTCTTTCGCTCCTTCCCAACGGGCGACATCGCCCATAAAACCAAAGCCGAATTCGAAAAGCGTTCATATCAACGAAAATGGCCAGCGGAAAACGCCGTGGCGAGCTGCTCATTCTTCAGGAGCTGCTCAGAAGTTCGGACGGGGTGGTCAACAAGGATACCGCAGCCTGTCGAAGCCACGAATCCGCCGCGTCAACCATACGTATGCTCTCGGGGGAATTCTCGACAAGGGGAGAGCAACTCGCTAGGAAAGTCAATGGCAAAATCGTCTTGAATCCACAGTTTGAAACGGCACTTTCCGATCCGTGGTTTCGCAGCTGCGTTTCCGATGTACTCGAATTCGGCCTTTCGCGAAACGAAGCGGCCTTTGCCGAAACGTACAAAGATACCGACTTCGTACTGAACCAGAAATACACGCGTGAAGACGTATGCAGACTTCTGCGCTGGGCAAAAGAGCCGAATTACCAGAATGTCGGTGGCTATTTCCACGACAAGGAAACCAACACTTTCCCTGTGTTCATCAATTACGAGAAAGACCCCGACATCAGCGTAACCACGCAATATGAGGATCGGTTTGTATCCGACCGTGAGATTATCTGCATTTCGAAGAGCAACCGCACGCCTCAATCGCCCGAAATAGGAAATCTCGCGCATGCGAGAGAGTTCGGCATGCGCTGCTTTCTGTTCTTGCGTAAAAACAAGAAGGATAAAGACGATGGAACCGAGTTCTATTTCTTGGGAGAAATGCACCCAACAGGGCAGTTCGAGCAGATCGTCATGGAAGACGACAGCACGTCCGCCGTCGAAATCACGTACGACCTGGAAACGCCAGTCCGTGCCGATCTGTACAATTATTTCCTAAGCAGCTTCGACAAATAGAAAACAGGCCATCGTCCTTGCTGGAGAGTAGCTTTCGCATTCGTGACCGCGCTATTCATCTCGCAGCAATCGAAAGAATCGGTTGATGACGCTTTGCGAATTTGGATCTATTTCATCGGCCCCAATCACATTGCTTAAAAAACAGAGCATCACGCACGATGCCCTCCGCCTGTTGCCAGCGAACGAATCACTTTCAAGATGCGAAGCGATGCGCTCCAGAAACTCGCCAACGGTCTCGTTGCGCGATCCCTCAATAAATTGCCGCAATTCGGGAATCGATTCAAACCCGAAATCAGACGGTCTTAGAATCATGCTCAATCGCCCCCTTATAAGGCAATTGAAGCAGACAAGCACTGCAGGCCGGGCGGATCAAACCCATGATCCATGAAACCCACGATCTCGCAAATCGCCTAGTCCCACAAATTGCTGGGCACAATCTCCAGGCAGCAACCATCGGGGTCTTCGATGAAATAAATGCCATCGCGGCCGAGTTCGTGGCACACGCAATCCATTTCGTCATGCAGAAGACGCGCCGCATCGACGTCGTCGACCGCAAACGCCAAATGAGTATCATTGCTCCCATTGTCGTACGCTTCGGTGCGACCACTTTCCCACACGAGCTCAAGCTCGAAATCGGTGGTGTCGTTTCCTATGTAGACAATCTTGCGAGAGCCTTCCGCGCGAGTAATCTCGCGAACAACGTCGAGCCCAAATGCGCGTTTGTAGAACGCGAGCGATTTTTCCAAATCGAGCACGTGAATGCACCGGTGAATCATTTTCGCCTTCATGGGAAGCCTTTCTCCCGCAACTCCCACCAGCCGCCATTGCGACTTATGGGCAATTGTTACAGACTTCATCCCATTTCTCATGCGGAAAACGCACAAACTGAGATATTTATCCGCGAGCGGCGCGCGAGCTCACGCTCCGCAGCCGCCCACAGCCACAACAGCGCCGCCGTCGGCTTCGCGTCAGAAGGCACGCTCGACCCTAAAACTCGCTTAAGCCTCGCGAGCCTCCGCCACCTCGCGCTCATGTGCTTTGGCCTGCTGCCACGATTCCTCTTGCTCGTCAGTCGAGAGGTCTTCCAGGCGCTCACCACGCGCCCTCGCCGCGCCTTCCATAAAGCTCCAACGACGACGGAATTTCGCGCACGTCGCACGCAATGCGTTTTCAGCATCGACGCCATTCCAACGCGCCACATTCACGAGCGCGAACAAAATATCGCCGAACTCAAGCTCGCGATCTTCGGGCGACTCGGCCTCCTTGAATTCCTCGATTTCTTCTGCGACCTTCGCCCACACGCCCGCCTCATCGGGCCATTCAAAGCCCACGGCGATCGCCTTGCGCGAAATCTTTTGCGCCTGCATGAGCGCCGGGAAGCTCGTGGGCACGCCATCGAGAAGGCCATCGGGCTTTTCCGCGCCAGCCGCCTCGCCCATCGCCGCTTCGCGTTCGCGCATTTTCACAGCATCCCAAATACCGGCCACTTCTTCAGGCGTTAAAGTGGAGAGGGTAAGATTTCTTGGACACCAAGTTAAGGGCGAAAGGTGTTCTATATG
>OLNG01000078.1_pt1 | contig 100429 bp, 122 predicted proteins | sample 1643091 | NCBI WGS metagenome assembly OLNG01 (sample SAMEA3136661, study PRJEB25190) | human gut metagenome | biome: human gut; feature: human-associated habitat; material: faeces | place: Austria | collected 2013 | reverse complement strand
GACACCCTTGCCTTCGGCTATATCCTTCCCACTACCAGGCGGATTCGGGACTTGCCCCCGTTAGAAACGTGCGCCGCCGGGCGCACACAAAAAATACCACTAAATTTTTATTTTTAGTGGTATTTTTCCATGAAATGTCTGTTTTAACTTCTCATCAAGTCATCTAATGAATCAAAAAGTTTCAAATCATCATCTAAATTTTCATGAACCCCATGATGATAAGCAAATCTTCCAATCCATTCAATAACTTCTTTTCTGTTTTGTAAATAATCTTCTTTTCGCATCTTTCTAATGTCATGTAACCGTTCCTGTATCACTGATCCGTTTGTGGTAAAAAGCTCTCCATGTAATTTATCATCAGAAATATTTAATAAATGACATGGATGCCAGGACTTATCAATCCTAAATTCATACATATAGTTATAATTTCCGTTAGCTTGTTCAACCGTCATTATTATCACTCCTTGAAAACAATCTCCTACATATTCTCAACACATTTCATAAATGTTTTAGTTTCCATATCAAATGGGTTACAATCATAATAGAAAATACATTTTGTAAAATCTTCTGCACACTGTAATATAAGCGTATCAATATCTGTTGTATTAGAATCAAACAATTCAATATCTGCTTCAAATACTTTACAAATATGTTCTTTTTTATTTTCATCTTTTGTTATAACTAATTCCCAGAATTTTCCTTCTGGATAAGTATTTAAAATAAATCCTTTTTCTTTCATTAAATTACTATAATTCATATTCTCACCTATCTTAAAAACAATCTTTTATTGTAATTTGACTAAATCATAACTATTTACTGACATATCAATAATTTGTTGACCATCCCATTGTACATAAACAAATCCATCTGAGTCATAACGGATTCCTTTTATAACAGTTCCATCTATATATTCTATTATACGATCATGTCTGTTTTTATATTTTCTTACTCGATCTCCCTTTCTTAAACACTTCCAATCTTTATTTTCTATCAACTCCATACTCCTTTTCATGAAAGCAATTTTTCAACCTCGTTTTGTTTTATACTTTGCGTATTTCGACTCTCCATTGCATCCTTTATATAATTTCCGTAAAGCAGATCCCAACCCATCTTCCATATCTTTGTCTACTTGTTCATATGTTTCAGATGCTTCGCCCAAAATTTCTACTGCCTCAAATACATAATCTCTAACCTGTTGTAATTCTCTATCCGTAAAATAAATACTTCTTCCCATTATATCATCCTCTCTAAAACCGTCAATTCATATGTTTTTAAATTGTTTATTTTCAATATAATAAGTAAGATTTTTACAATAGTCTAAAGCTGCAACAGCCTTTTCAAAAGCTCTTTTCTCCGCAGGATTATTATGTTGTCCTGCAATATCTTTTATTATTTCTATTGCTTGTTTATTTTTCATTATATATCACCATATTTTGACTTGAAAATTAAATTTTATCTGCAATTTTCTGTAAATACTCCCCATCCATAGGCGAAACTGCATCAGCGATTGATCCTCTAACATTGCGATCATATTCTTTACTGTATATATTAATTCCAGATTTATCGTACCAGTTATCAATTTCATCTTCTAAATCTTTTGCTTTGATACAATATTCATTTTGTTTCCGTATTTTGTCTACTATATACTTTGGAATTTCCATATAACATCCTTTCCTGAAACTTAGGTTTCATCATCCAAATATTTTTTCTCCAAATATTTCTTCTGGTTCTCGTTCCTCATACTCTGACCATCTGATTTCTTCTGTATTAAAATCACTTTCTGTACATTTATCATCATCAAATAAAGAGATTTCGCCCTTACTATATAAATTCCATACCGCTTTTGAGATATTCTCTTTTGGATCAAATGATGGTAAGTCATCTTTATGATTTTCAACCCATTGTTTCACTTTCTCTACATCTTCGTCCGAAAGATGAACTGTATACCATGTCATTCCAATAACTTCTATGTCCATTCCCATAATATCACCCCAATAAAACTATTCTTTCATCTACTTATTATCTATTATTTTACCACATATCAATCAATCTGTCATTCTTATCTCAAAAGCTGGTTTTCATCTACTATTTTCAACCATATCAAAAATTTCATTCCAATCAGAATAATTTTTCAATTTTTCCTGTGGAACTAATAATTCATATTCTGATTCAATTTCTTCTCGTGATCCATATCCATTAAAACTAGGAACGCTACCAATTTCATATGCATTATGTCTTTCCATTTGTCTAAAAACAACAATGCTTTTTTCTGGGAAATTTCCCATGTGTGTAGCGTAACTATCAATTTGAATAATTGACTTATCTTTTTTGTTTATATAAACATCTCCAAGTTTCATATTGTTTCTACTCCTTAATTACAAAACATTATTTCCAAATACTTTTCTTATTTCTTCCATCGTTACATATCGTACAGGTTTTATATTTCCATTTACATTTGTGACTACTGGATAATATGGATAATATGGATCATCGTCACAGTCATTATCATCTACCCATCCACCACCGAAATGAGCAACAATTTCTTTGATAATTTCTACGCTTGCACCATAATAACTAAGAGATATGAACGTAGTTTCCGATCTTACCATATTATCCAGTCCATACTCTGCATAATATTCAGAATTTTCGTAACTATTAATATTTTCATAATTGTAGAATAAAGCTCTTTCTTCTCCGTTGTATTTAAAAATAATAAACCCATAATCTGCATACCAATTATAACGATCATCGCAATTATCATTAATTTTAAAATTCCAATTACACATTGAAATAGGTTTATAGATATGCTTACTAACTTCATTCTTTGCATTCATGTCCCATTTTTGTCGAATAAAATTAACTATATTCTCAGGTCTAATGTGACCTTTAATTCTTCCATATGTATCACATCCCATATCGTTTCCCTCCATGAAATTCTCGTTCTAAATTGACTTACATTCTCTGTATTCTGATTCTGTAATTAAACCTTCATCGTACATATCTTCAAGTGTTCTAAATATCGCATTCGCTCTCCAACTTGCATAACAATAACCATCAAATTCACCTACAAGTGCATCTCTATTTTCTTCTTCTTGTTCCTGTAATTTTATTGCCAAGTCACTCTCACGAAAAAAGAATGCTTTATATTTAGCAGCCTTGATTCTTAACATTTCTATTTCGTATTCTTGTGAAATTAATTTCTTTTGTGTATCTAATAATTCCAATCCTACACTTCCTAATGAACTGTTCTCAATTCTATTCTTAAAATATTTGTCATTCATAATTATTCTCCAATTATATTAATCCAACAACGTTGTACCTAATAATAAATTTCACTTGTTATATGTACTGTGGCATAGTATGTTCTGTTTATTTCCTTTGCAATTTCTTTATTTCCCATGCCTTTTCGCATCATTCCTTTGATTGCTGCTTTCTCAAAATCAGTTATCTTATTTCTATGTCGTTCTGGTTTACCGTTATCTTTCTTCCATTCATAGTTAATCCAGGATGGCTCTGGAAATAATGTTTCTCTTTCATATTTATTCCAATTGATTATATTCTTGTGATTTTCAGCCCATTTCCAAAACTCTACAGGATCAATAGAATATCTCGTTTGATTATCCAGTTCAACTTTTTTACACGGAAGATCAAATTTATCAATCCATCTCAGAACAACTCTTATATCCGAATGAAAGCATTTTGCAAGTGTTTTTGCACTGATTCTTTCACCGTAATAGTTATTTAATCCTAGCTTTCTTGCCTTGCCTTTTACAGAAGGAACACTTCTATTTAATTTTTTCGCTGTTGTTTCCACTGATTGCTTTAGATATCTGTTATTAAGATATTTTACTTCCCTATCTGTCCATTCTCTTCTCATTATGCTAGCTCCTGAGTTTCAAATACTTTATAGCACTGTATAACTTTATGCGAAACTTTATCTCTAATTTCATATCCATCGGAAACTTTCTTATAATATATATGGTTTTCCTCACCTTCAATAAACGCTTCTACTCGTTCTTCTGCGTCTTTCCAGGCTTCTTCTGATGTATTCCATAGAACTGCTGTACCAATGAAATCTGATGTTATACAAGCGCATATATAACACGTTCTCTTTACATACCATTCTTTTTCATTCCACATACATATTACCTTCTTTCAAACTCTATATCTGCAATTTCATCAACTAAATCTATACAAATTTCTCTTGCATAATCCCATACTGTTCTTTCTATTTCCTTGATATTTAATTGTTTCTTACATTCTTCTAATTCATCACTTTTATCGAAATACTCTTTGACTGTAAGAGAATATGATTCTTCTGAACGGAACAAATTTTCTAATTCTGTAATTTTATTCCTAAGATTCTGTATTTCTTTACCTGTATTACGATATTCTTTTCTGATTTCATTCATTACTCTACTGTTATATAGTGAGGTTAAAAGTTTATCTCTATCCATAATTACCTCCGACAAAATACAATTTTCATTGTATTAATCAATATATTCTGTAAAATGTTCTAATTTTAATGTTCCAATTTCTATATCTCCATTATCAGATGGAAGAAATACATGAGTATATAAATCTTCACCATCAAAAAATTTCGTTTTACAATGATAAACTGTTCCTACTTTAAGTTGTTCAGAAAATATTTCTCTTGTAGTTACACATTGCATATAACAATCAAAAGAAGAATCGTAAAAATTCTCCATTTTGTACACCTCCAATTTTGAAAATAGAATTTCCATTTTATCTATGTAACATTTCTCTTAACCACACATCAAATCTAAAGTTTTCCATATTTTCTTCTCTTTCCGTATAGTTCCCGTTATAATTACGAAAACAGTTTCCAGAATCACGCTTGTCCTTATCCCAACATGATACGTGCTTATTTGTTTTTCTCATTATTTTCCACCTCTTCCATCAGATATGCCAATCCTTTACTATGATGGCGGTTAAACCAATCATATACTGTATTTTTATTAGTTCCTTTTGGAAATGCATACCATGCAGTTTTAAGATTTCCGTTACGATCAACAGGAACATTTTGAAATTCTTTCCATAATGTTTCTACATTCTTATCAATTGTGTCTTGCAATGTTGGTTCTGGCGTTTCCAGTTCTTCATTTGCTGTTGTGATATTTGCATTTTTCATATGTATTCTATATTCCTTTCTACAAATTAATTGGGTTTCCATCTGCATCATATTTAATCTGCTGAATATGCGCTACATATCCAATATCTGTTTCTTTGTCGTAAATTTCCATCATGCCACCTACTGCAAATTCAAAAGAGTATCGTTCATCATTACTTTCGATCAAATCAATTAAATGACTGACTAATCCATTGATATTTCTTGCTTCTTCTTTCTGCTTTTCAATTTTGTTCTTTTTTACATAAAACTTATGATTAAAGCACCATTTAAGTGAATGTAATACATTTAATGTTTTATCGTATGTTCCACCAATAACACATCCATCTTCATAGCAAAAACCTTTACTATCATCAAAATAAATATATTCATCTTCTTCTAATCCATCAGAAAATAATTTATCTGTATTCCCTAATTGAACAGAATTAAGACCGGCTTGTAAAGTAACTTCTCTATATTCATTTGTTGGATAAAATTGCATATATTCCTCACTTTCTTAACCTTAAAATCATCATTTCATCTATTATTTTCTCTTATTCCACGCATCAATTAATCCATGTGGTGACTGATCGTACCCCCTATCAATTCCAGCCATACAGTTACAACAATAGATTTTCCATCTTTTACCAGATGTATGTTCATATTCTTCTAAAACAATATCCTCTGATTCTCCACAAAACGGACAAGGTTTTACTTTAATATCCTTATGTAATTTGTTTGCTTTAATGATATTCATATTTTCCACATATCAATCACTTTCTTTTAAAATATTTGCAAATTTCAAGTGCATGTCATATTCCATTTTTTCATGCTCTATTAATTTTTTCCATCCATCAGGTTTCTTTTTCTCTTTTAACAATTCTTTATTGTATTTATCAATAAAATCTAAATTAACATTTTGCATCCTCAAACAATTTTCCAACACTTCTGTCTTTGTTCCACATTGATTTACTGGAAGTCCCCATGCAGATTTAAAATCCATTTCTGTTCCATATCCATAAAAATCATTTGAAAACTTTGCCAAAATCCATTTACTTCCCATGCCTGTTGACATTTCAGATAATACTTTCATAACATTTACCTTTCTGAGACTATCGTTTCAATGTTTTACATCTGCATCTGTAAATCCGTCATTTCTTTCAATTTCTTGTACCTGTTTATTCGTCAATCCAAACACAGTAATCAAAACATAACTCATTTCAAGTAAAGCTCCATGACTATCGGTATTAAATTCATTTTCCTTTATCTTTTTACACATTTTTGCGTACCTATTTTGATATGCAATTCTCATTTTCTCCCATTCTTCTTGAACAGCGTTCATGGTTATACCTCCATAATTCTATCTAATATATAAGTGCAGTTTCCAATTCTAAAACCATTTTCAAAGTATACAATTTTATTTTCTGTTTCTGTATTTACTTGTAAATACACTTGTTGCTTTCCATCAAAGAAAACTAATTCATGTGGTTTTACCTGGTGCAATACTCTATAGAACGTTCCATCATTCATACTATTAACACGTTCCAACTTAAATACAGCCTTACCTTGTATCTGTTTCAATTGTTTCTTTAATTCTTTCCAATTAGTTGCATTAATCATTTATATCCATCCATTCTTCTCGATAAAACTCTTGTTTCAATCTAATTTATCTAATGCTTCTTCTAATGTATTAAATCTGTCTTTTACATTTGCATTTTCATTGAAATTATTCATTATGTGTAAAAATGCACTTTCTGAATCTATATATCTTCTGCTAAACCTTTCATGCGTTCCAATCTTTTTACCTGATACAGAAAATTTATATGGTGAATAAATATTTTCCTCTCTTCTAAATATCAATTCCCATTCACTTCCGCAAAACGTAGTGTGTCTAAGCATAACACATTGACCTTCTTTCCATGAATCACATTCTCTAATTGTGTTTAATACAAATTCTTTATTCATAATATTTTCCTCCGATTTATAACACTTATTTCATTGCTACTCGCATTCTGTTCTAATTCTTGAGCCAACAAAAAACCAATTCTTAGGCTGACTTCTCCATGAATTAGGATCAGCTTCTTTATGTTTGTTATCATATCCGATTAATAAATTATTTCTATCCAATGAATTAACAGTTCTCCCATTAATCTTATAATCGCAAATGGGTAAATATTTTTTCTCACCTACTTTATGAATGATAAACCGTATTTTCCAAAAGTCATTGACATATCGTAAAAACACATTTCCTTTGCCGTATTTTGATTCTAAACGTTTATATTCTTCTATTAATTCATTCTGTTTTGGTGTAAGTTTCATAATATTTTCCTCCAATCTAAAAATTTTGCTTCATCCCCATATTGGTCTTTCGATGATGCATTGTTTAAAATTGCTTTCTTGGACATCAATAACTCTTAATTGATTAGCAAACATCATCATTTTATCTGTTGATCCTTTAACACAACTTTCATATCTATCTCGATTCTCTACAATTTGTTTTTTAATCAAACAAATATAATTCTCTGCTTCTTCAATTGTTTCGTAAATACTCGCACAATCATCATAAAAATGAAATAACTTATTTGAATAGCATCCTTCTGGATTTTCAATTCTCTGCCACCAAGTAGCATTACTCTTAATAGGCAGTCCATTAAATTCAAAATCATTTAATGCTTTTTTACTTTTTCCTTTTACGATTACATAACTCATAATTTCCCACCTCTCTGAAATATCTCTTTCATTTTTACTAATTATTATATGTATTTAAAACTCTATTCTTAATTCTTCATCATAATCTATGATATACTTTTCCGCATCTTTATAGCTATGTACTACCACTACATCTTCATATGTTTCACTGTTCTGTACAACAATATCCATTTCCGATACTTCCCAGATTTCAACATCATCTCCATAAATTTCCTGTACAGCGTATTCTGTAACTTGATACATCGTTCCTGTACTTGCAGAAAACTCATTGATTTTTGTTTTGTACTGATACAGTTCTTTAATTGCAGCTCCTAAATTATCAAATGTTTTAATCACTTCTGGTTCTTTATCGTACTCTGTACATCCTGGAATAATATCAAAACGATTATTCCATTTGACTTCCGCCGTTCTCTTCACGATCTCAAATCTATTCATTTTATTTTCCTCCTAACATGTTTTATTTAAACGCTCAATCGGCACACGGAAACATTGTTCTGTATGCCTATCAACGTTTAAATTATGATAAAACAAGCCATATGATAAAACCTATAATAATACAACCTGCTACACAGCCTAATGAGTACGCCATTGCTATCACCTTCTTTCTCTTTCTAATAAAAATAGCCTTGTAGATATATTCTCTACAAGGCTATAAAAGATACATTTCATTCATTATTATTACGAATTTTATCAATATACCATTCTATTGACATAGAATTTTTTTGACGTTCTGACTCATCAAAAATTTGTATAGCAATTTCATTTGCTTCTTTATGTGAATATCCTTTTCTTTCTATCATTTTTGTAGCTTTTAAAACATTATTATATGTTCTTCTTTTCATATAATCACCTTCTTACATCCCAACTGATTTCCAAAATAAATCAAGTGCATTTTCCAACTCTTTTTGTCCGTCAATGTTTGAATTTTTATTGTTTTTGTTTTTTAAAACATTATCTATATGACTTATTTCTCCCCAATAATATTCATTTTGTAAATGATTAGGTAATTTGATCTGATCAAAATAAGATAATGGTATAATTTTGTATCCTTTATATAAATATACTTTATTTCTATTATCCCATCCAACAAGTTTTCTCCATCCTCTACTCCAATTATCCATTTATCATTAACCTCTCAATTACATTTATTTTATCATACCTATGGTATATAATCAAATTCCCTCTGTCCATTTCCCATACGTACCTACCATAATTATTCCATCATTATGCAGCTTTCATCAATTTATTAATTCTTTCTTCTACATCATTACCATTGATATCAATACTATTGATATTAACAGGTAATACCAGATAGGTAAAATCTCCATCGTATGCCATAACAGGAGATTTAGCATTACGAAAACCCATTCTCGCAAATTCTGTATCAATTTCAGAACACAATTCTTTAATAAATAATGGATTGAATGCTATCATAAATTCTTCGGATACTGAATTATTTGATACTGAAATTTTATCAAACGATTCTCCTTCTTCTGTAGCCATATAAGACATGATATTATTTCCAATAAATTTCATGACCATTGGTTTTTTAGAATCTTTTCCATGAAAAGAAATATTATATTCTGCTGATTCATTTAATTCTGATGTATTTACATTCACCATCATTAAATCCGATTCTGATAAAAGGATTTTATCAACATCAAAATACATGATATCTGATTCTCTAACGATCATTTTAAAATCATTTCCAACGATATACGTTTTCTTATCTTTACTTGCAATAGATATGATATTCCGTTCACCTTTAGATTCTTTTGCAATACAGCTCTTCAATTTAATCCAAACGTCACGATGCAAATTAATTTCTTTAACATCTGAATCAATATTAAAAGTCCCTATTCCATTTGACGGTTTACACATTCCAAGTCTATGACCATCAAGTGCTACAACACGATTCTTATTAGCATTAAAATTATAATAATTCATTGCTTTATTATATTCATCTGAATCTTTAAGATAGACATATAATTTTTCCATCATATTAAAAAATTCCAGATAGTTTGATGTAAAGAAATTTTCTTCTGGTTCTTCAATATCTTTCATCAATGGAAAATCTTCCGCTGCGTTCCATACTGATGTAAATGATACGATCTTCTTTCCAGTGCTAACTAATACTTTTTTATCATCTGAATCGTATGTAATAGTGATAACGTCAGATTTAAGTTTTACGATCTTCTTTAAATTATCAAGCGCAATACAGAAAGAATCATTTCCGGTAACAAGAGCATTCTTATAAATATGTAACTCCTCATCTATATTGTTTGCGATAAACGCAAGCTGATCATTTTCCTGTTTAACAAGTACCGTTTCCAGAATTGAAAGTGCAGCTTTCTTCGTCACTGACTTTTCGATCTTCTTAACAACGTCTTTCATTTCCTTCATAGTAATTTTAAACTTCATCATTGTTCTATCTCCTTTATGTTTTATGTATATTTTTATAAATATTTATTCTCCAAAATTTTCCACAAAAAAAAGGAAGCTTTATAATTTCGACTTCCTTTTGGTATTCTCTATTATTCTGTTACATACTCGAATAGTTCATCACCAGAAAATTCTTGCATATCTTCAAGTACTGCCTGTGCAAATTCTTTTGAATATTTGTTCCATAATTTATCTTGCAATTCTTCTGCATTAAGATTTTCCAGTTCATAATCTTTTACAAATTTCTTGATTAACCGTTTCATCCTATAATCATAATTTTCTTCTATTGTATGTATATGCATTTTTGTTCCCTCCTGTTCTCACATTCCATAGAAAACACTTTCTTTCCTATGTCTATCACGTTCAAAATCTTCTTTAACATAGTTCCATCTTATAGTGTTCTCTATAGCATTTAATTCGTTCATAGACAGCTTTTTGTTTCCGTTCCATATGTAAATAGGATCAACTGTAAAACGTATGTATTCAAGCGGTAAATCGTATTTTCCCGATAGCAGTTTATAGAATTGTCGTTTGTTCATACGATAATCACATCCTCTATTGATTCTCTGACTTTCTTACAAACAAGGTGAAATGCTGACGGATAATCAAACCTTGACAAGTTCACATCCTTGTCAATTCTTTTAAATGTTTCCGCTGTCAGTTTGATTCCTTCTATTTCCAATTCCTTTTTAGTATCTTCAAATAAATCTTTCTTGCTCTTCAGATATCCAGATAAATCCGTATACCAGATAAGATTATTAATGTTTTTGTGATGCTCAGAAACAATAGGATTGTCCCAATTAAGAACATATCTGTTATATGATTCCATTACGGATTTAATCTGTTTTGGTGCTTCTATTCCTTTTCTTTTGCTGATTTCCGCTCTTGCATCTTCAAATTTAATCATAGTTTAAACCCTCCCTATAAAGCTGTTTCTTCCTATTATAATGCATTTTGTTTAGCTGCTCAAGCGGTACACCGAATTTATTCCGTGTACCTATCAACAGTCAAACTTTCTATTAAAATGTGAATTTCATTTATCGTTTCCAGTCCATCCCTCTAAAATCTTTAGCAGTAATTACAACATCATAATCTTCAAAATTTACCATACAGAACAATGATTCCGTTTCCATGTTTTCCTCTATGCTGTCTTTATCCTCTGGATAATATAATAAATTTTCATCATCTTTTTTATGATCGGTTGCAATTTCATAAAGTTTCTGTTTCACTTCTTCTTTAGTTCCAAAAAATCTGTAAAAATAAATATCCGCATTCTCTGAATTTGATTCTGTAATAATCCAATCATTTCCGTATTCTTTCATGGTTCTTATTCCTCCATATCCTGATATGCAAAATTTCATTTATAATACTTTCCAACCTATACCACATTCACAAACTTTTATGTCGTATTTATCACAAAACTTTTTAACATTGCTATTTATAAATTCTGGTTTCTTTTTTAGATTTTCCAACACGTTTACAAGCTCCCTTATATCATATACAGATAAATCAATTCCTCTGATTTTTTCGCCATTCAGCAGCTTATTAACATCATTGTTAATTTTGTCAAATTGTTTCTTTGTCATGGTTTTATTTCCTCCCGTTCTATATATTTAATAGCATCCGAAATACTTACAAAATCTTTATAGCTTGTTTCCATATCTCCATCTTTTCCTATTTCTTCAATAGCCATTGTATAGTCATCATTAAACTGATATATGAAATAGTGCTTATTTCCTTCATAAAAAATCGTATGATTGTCAATAATATGTAAATCTTCAATTCTTAACATTTTTATTTCCTTTCTGTTTTTATGCTAAAGAAACACCGCCAGGAAATCTATATAATGGTAGCGGTTCTTCTCCTCTGTTTGTTTCCTGCACTCCACATAAAACACCTTTATATTCACCATGATATACTTCCAATTTCCAATTATATTTTTCTGCTAATTTTTTCAATTCTTCATTCATTGTATTTTCCTCCTGTTCTTATTTAGTGATTTATAAACACTAGCAAGCCCACCATATACGTTACATGATAGGCTTGAACTGTTCATAAATTCATTCTGGAAACATCATCAATAATAGACACGTTTCTAAACTCATAGAGTTAAAATCTGTCTCATTAATTTGATCCATCAACCATTTTTCCATTTCTTTTTTTCGTGATTCTTCTGCATTAATATATTCTTGTACAGCATTCTCATAAAAATCAATTCCATCTTTTGCAAGTTTTCTCATAGCCTGGAAAACCTGTCTAAAAGTTGGAACAATATTCTTCTGTGTATCGTCGAATCTACAAGAAAAAGATTCCTCAGTTTCTCCATTCTTTGCATCGTTAATACACTCAGTACAGCGATAGCATTTTCCGCAACACATTCTTTCAATATCTTTCTTTAAGCTCCGATTTTCCATCTTGTTTTCCTCCATGAAATTGTACTTTTATCTGTTCTTATAAATAACCTGTCGAAAGAATATCTTCCAATTCTTCAACAGCTTCCCATTGTGTTTTCCATGCTCTACAAATCGCACCAGAAGCCCACACAAGAAAGTATTTTCCTGTATGCTCTATGTTTCCACACGGAAAAATATCTGTAAAATAAAGCTTTCCAGGATATAAGGCAGTAACTTTCTTTGCTAAACACTCCATTTTCTTTCTCATGATAAATATTCCTCCATGTCAATTCTAAACTCTGACCATAACAGACTTGAAAACAGCGGATCAGCTTTGCAGTATTCCAGTAAAAACTTTTCATTGCTGCATGGGGCGAGATCGAAATGTAATGATTCTCTGATATCATCATTCATGTAACTAGAAATCGTTTCCATCAATTCGCTATCAATAATTCTTTTCATGATCTTTCCCTCACTTCCTGCGATATACTTCAACTGGTTTCCGTTCTGATGCTTCTAATCTATCAATCATCCGATAGATTGTTTTATTCAATTCACCTTTTCTGATTCTCATATCACAAAAGCTTTCCTGTGATGCTGTTACGGTATAACCGTTCCCGTTCTCATTAATATGTATGTTAATTCTCATGATTGCATCCTCCTAGCATCCTTTTGAAAGCCAATCCAGGAGCATCCAAACCGGCAAACTTCCAAAAATCAGGAAGAAAGCGGTATACTTTGCGACTGCTTCCAGACCTCCCGTGATCGTGTCTTTGCAAGCTTTCTTGTAGCGCTGTTTCATTGTTTCTTTCCATTCTGTTTCCGTCATGAGTACGTTTTTCATGTTCTTTTCCTCCCTGTTTAATATGCTAAATCATTGTGTAACGCTTCTTTTTGTTCTTCTGTCTCATAAAACGCTTCGTGGAGTACATCCGCAGCATTTAATTGATATTCAAGAAGATTACTTACCTCTTCTGGATATTCTCTTTTCATTGCTGGCGTTAAACGAATTTGAGCCAACCACATAGGAACGAATTTTTCCACTATGTGTTGTTTAAAGTATTAAGCAGTTTCTAATAGATTAAGATTGTTTCCATCGAATAGATAATATTTAGTATTATTCATTACTTTGTTGTATTCTGTTTCACCTTCAAAATCATTCACAACTGCTTTTTCTTCTGTTGTCATATCACTATATTTTTTCTTTCCATAGCAAGGTGGTAGCCATCCCTTGTATTGTGCGCCAAAAATATTAAACTTTTTCAAAAGTTCTTCATTTGTAAATGTGATATGACAAGTTCCTTTTTTGTAAAATGTAATAGAAAAATATTTTAATTCGATATTTTTTGTTTCTTTGTATTCTTCCGCAAAATTTAAAGACTGCTCCAAGTCAATAGATTCTGTTAATCCACCATCAAGATAATTGAAACATTTTTCTATATCTTGTAATTTACTTACTATATTATGATATGATGGGCGGTAATCCCCAAACATACCATAAGCATTTAAAGGAATAATAACTTTCTTGTTGATAATCCAACATTTGTTTGTTTTCCATCCGTTGAAATAATGAATATTCTTTGATGTTTCATCTAAATAATGATACTTATTACTTAATTCTTCAAACAGGGAAATTATTGTTTCTTCAATTCCTTTTACAACATTTTTACTCATATCAATTTTTATTTGAGAAATATTCCAAAGTGAAAAATCATACTCTTTCAATTCTTCAATTTTGTTATAATACTCACGCTGTAAATTTTCCGTTAAGTTACCAACAAAATTAGGATTATGAAATAATGCACTCCAATATTTTCCACGTACTGAACGCACATATTCATTTATAGTTGCTGTATTCTTTCCAATTGTCATTGAAAGAATGCAATTTCCAGATTGTTTTACTTCCCCTGTTTTATTATCTTTTGTGAACTCTGATAGAATGTATGGTTGCATTGCGTTATATTCTTTAATTAATGCAATACCAGCATTTAATTCCATGTTATACTGATCCATAATAACTTTAAAGAAATCATTTTCCGCAACTTGTGCATTTTCTGTATATTCACATTCTTTTATATTTTCCGCTTTATGTAAGTTATTAAATATAAATGAATGCTTTTCTTGTTGCGGTAACTGTACCTTAATTAATGCAATTTCAACATCTGTTTTTCTTTCAGAATCCACAAAAGCATTTTGCACAAATTCAATTTTTGCGTTGTTATCTTGTAAGATTCTGTTTAATGTGATTCTTTCATTTGTGCATTGATTTTTGATTGTTTCCGCATTGAGCAAACAAACAATAGAACCGCCGTTCCTGGACTGCATCTCTAAAGCCTTTAAAAGGTGTTTTACGCCATTCTCAAAAGGCGGATTCATAATAATAAGATCATATTCTTTCATGGTGTTATAGGTTAAAAAATCGTTATATACAACTCGATAATTTTTCCCTTTTAAAATATGTCTTAAATTTTCATCTAGTTCTATACAATCAATATTAAAGTTATATGTCTTATACCATTTATTTTTCCGTTCTTGTATTTTCATTAATTCATCAACAATATTTCCTTTTCCTGCTGATGGTTCTAATATTGTATGAACCATTGTAAAATCAACATCAGACAGCATTCTATTAATCAATGTTTCTGGTGTAGGATAAAAATTTTTATTATTAAACATTGTGCATTCTCCCTTATGTGGTCGCTTTTTGTGCGGAAGCGATAATCGCATTAATTAAACAGGTTGTAATTTTTCCGTTGGATTATAATTAAATATGAATCCATGTTTAAATGTACTATAAAAACCTTGTAATATGGCAAGTTTCCGCTTTACATCCGCAAAATCTGCCTTACTTAATTCTGTTTTCGGTTTTACTATCCATATCTGTTTCCCCGTTTTGGTGTGAATATCTTCTGTGATTTCATATTCAACAGGACTTTCTTTTGTTTCCGTTTCTTCTGTTACTGTTTCCTTTTCGGGTTCTGATGTTTCCTGTACAGAAACATTGTTCAATTTATCCGTTGGATTCTCTTTAAACAGAAATGCATGTTTAAATCTGGAATAATAACCGCCAATAGACTTAATATATTTATTAACGTTTATGTACTCTTCACGGCTTAATGTTTCCGTTATCTTTACAAGATAAATTTTTTCGCCTGTTCTTGTGTCTGTATCTTCTGATACCTCATAGTGCAGATCATTATTGTTTACGGTTGTTCCCTGTTTAGGTTCTTTGTTTTTTTCCGCTTTATCAGCTTTTACAATCTTTTTAACAACCTTTTCCACTTCATAAGGTGTTTTAACCTCTTTCAGTTCACACCATGCAATACTGCCTTTTTCAATCCATTTTGTGAGATTATCATGTACACCAGAACCAATTGACCAATGATTATTTGAATTAGCTTGACCATGACACTCTTTTGTATATTTTCCGTTGAGTTTGTACGCATGATAAAAACATTCGCCATTGTCAAATTCTGTTTTATGGATTCTATAGACCAAACCTTTATAACGGTTATAATTGAAATTAGTTTTTAAAATAAATAACTGACCATCTTTTATACTTCCTGTTTCTGTTTCAACTGGTTTCAATTCTTTTTTGTACTCTGTAACTTTGATTTTTTCATAGATCTCGCCGTCACCATCACCAAGTAAACCGCCGCAAGTAGTATCAATTTTATTGATAAATTTTTCAAACTTATCTATCATTTCAACATCTTTTCCCATTTCATCATAGTGAGAAATAGCGGATTCTCTAGCTCGTTTTTCATCATCAAAGAAACGGCACATATAAAGTCTGGATAAATCCTCAATGTATTGTTCTTTAGTTTTTGTCCTGTAGTCCTTTAAATCTTCAATATATTGAGGATATGTAAAATAATCACTAATACTAGCATATTTTAAAAGTCCTGCACCCTTTGCAACAATTACACCATCTTTTTCTATATGCCAATTACAACGTGGTGGATTTTCCATATGCCCTGGGATATATCCTGTTACAATGTATTTTTCCGCTGATTCATTATTTTTTTGTGTTAAACGTTCAATCATTTTTTTAGCGGTTTTTTCTTCTGCTTCACTTGCGCCACGTTCAACTGTCATTTCGGAAAGTTTAGCAATTTTTTTCATAATAGAATGATCACAAGAAGTATTGTTATATTCTCTAATTTCTGTTCTTTCTTCCTTCCAACTTCTATCAACTACTAAAATATAACCATTCTTTTCCGCTATTCCATCCCAACTTGCAGGATCAAAATAATCAGTCATCGGATCGCTATTATCTGGATGATAGCCGTAAACTTTCCAACCATCCATAGTCATTAATTTGTGTGCCATCATTACCTTCACATCTTTATACTGATAATATGTACTCATAACAAATACCTCCGTAAATTTATTTTTTGTGTTCTTGTTTATACTTACTGCAAAAAGCACAACTTCTATATTCTATATTGTGCTTTCTACACTAAATATATTTATTATTAAATTCTTGTAAACATTTCAATCGGTTTTCCACCGTTCTACAGATAAGCAAAATCACCTTGCACACCTGTTACAATAATCATTTTTCCATCATGACGGCGGTAAACCACACCACAACCATGATTGATACTTGACCATATACGCCAACCTTTATTAGTGACAGGACGTTGATTTTTATAGTCATAAAATGCAAAGTGTGGATTGATTCCATCTTTTTCTTGTTCTAAAGCATTATTGATGATTTCTGATTCTGTAGCTGTGATAATTTTCCCATCCTTATCACCAATTAAATACAGTTTTTCGCTTACCATGTTCTTTCCTCCTTATTTTTATTTCTCGAAAACATATTCATTTCCGTCTGATGTAATGATATGTAGTTCTGTATCAGTTACTTTCCAACTTGCTACATCCTTACAAGGGATATACGCTCGTTTTTCTCTGTATACATCAGCGGAATGATAAGCATATACTTCTGATCCATCCGACATAGAAAGAGAAAGCTCTTCCCCGTTTGTATTCCAATCGGTTATATCCTCAACAGCTATCAGAGTTTTTTCTGTTGCTGTGGTGGTGACGTGTCCCATCAGGAATGCGCTTGCTGCGATGATAACAGTGAATAACGTTGCAATGATTTTCTTTTTCATGCTTATGTTCTCCTTTTTTGATCTCTGTTTATAGGTACTAAAAAACACACAAGCGTTATATACTTGTGTGCTATGTTACTGCCTATAAATTAATCTCTTAATCTCTTTCTACTAAATAAAAAACTCCATCACACTCAAAAAGCATCCAAACTGTTAAATTTTCATCAAGGATATTGCCCTTGTATATAATAAATTTATTTTCTTTCTTTACCATTTTATTGAGTTTTACTAAATTGATCTCAACACCTGTGATTTGTTCTTCATCTATTGTTGTTATTGTTATATTCATTCTTGTTTATCTCCTTAAAACATGGATTTCATTTTGTGTAATACTTCCGGACGTTAATCGTATCCTCCAGATCGCACATCTTACAGCCCTTTACGCTATCGAGTTGCTCTTGAATATCAACGGGAAATGCAAGGCTTTTAAAGGTTTCTTTGCACTCCTGGAAAATTTGATTTTGAATATCGTCTGGTAACTCACATACATAGGTGTGAGCTGTGATCTTTGTTTTATTCATGGCTTATTACCTCCTGATCTTTGCAAGATTTACAAGTAGCTGTTGCCTTGTCTCCTCATACTGATTTGACAAAACTTTTATTTCTTCAATCTCTTTTCTGAGATGATCGGAAAAGGGATTGTTTTTCTTTTTGCGGAAAAGGTTGATCATGATCTCACCTCCTGCAATTCGCCAGATACTAACATCATGGCGAAAGTGTCAGATGTGATGATCGTTACTGTATCATCATCAGAAATAACAAGTCCGTAAACCTGTTTATTTTCTGAGAATTTTTGTGCACCACAGAAAAGAAAATACAGATTTGTACTTTCTTTTTCACTTGCACGTCTGATAGACTTGCAAAGTGCTTTGATATCGGCTGTTGTGCCGATATATGTAACACCTGTTACTATGGAAGAATTATCATCCATCATGGAAATAATCTCATATTTTTTCATTTTTATATCCTCCTGTATATTGTTTATTCTCTTTTTTGTTTTCATTTTTGCAAGCCATATTATCAGACATTAGAAACAAGTCTTTTCTACTACTCACCGCCCATCCAGGTCTTATGCTTTTGCCCGAAAAGGATCTTGCTTTGCTTGCCCGTATGACTTGCAACTTATCAAAACAAAAAGCAAGTGATTAATGATTAACCGCTTGCAAGTTATACAGTTGCGGTTTTTATTGTGATCCGCTCACATTCTAAGAACCTGTATTTGTCCCACTTTTTTGTTTTACGTTCCTTTTCATTAACGATAGGATGTATTATTGTTTACACCCTCCATATGGTTTTTTGTCCTCCGTGCTATGGCTACGGACAGGATACTATTACGGGTTATACCAAACCGCCGTTTTTTGATCGGATACGGACAACCGAATTTATTGTATGATTACGCTATCCCTTGCGTGTCATCTGATTTCCTATCTTTTTTAGTGGTACTCATACCAGATTAAACCGTCCACTTTTTATAGTTTGGTCATCACATTCTTTTTTGAAATGGTTTTGACTCCATTTTTTTTGGAGGCAGAGGGGACTTGCATCCCCTCTTTTGTTGTGGTACTATATCATTTAGAAAAGTTTTTACAATCGTTATGTATTTCGTTTACTACTTCCCTGTAAGAATCGCAGTAAACGAATTTGTCGATTGAAATAAGGAAGACTCTATAGCCTTCCTTATACTTTTCTATGATATAATTACCATAGATTATTTTTCCCATTTTTTACCTCCTTATTAAATGGGATTTTTTATGTATTTTATACCGCTTTTATTTTGTAGCGGTCAGTGAGTTATTAAGTAAACCCCTCTTATAAAACCTGTCGTTTTGGCTGTCTCATTTATTATAGCCACGGCAAGGACTGCCGACTTTCTTTTCAAGGCAGAAAGCTTTGCTACTTAATACATCAACCGCCCCACATGGGCTTCGTAGTTGATACCTCAGTAAGCACCCTTTATTCACTTGTCAAGGTTATAGGAAACTGTCTTGCCCTATTAGCGACTTTGCAAGCCGTGTGCTCAACGGATAAATCTCAGCTCCGTTTGTTGTTTATCTCTTCCCTCTGTTGATGGTATTACTATAACATGGTTTAAACCATATTGCAAGTGTTTTTTATGGTTTAAACCATATTTAGCACTATGCACAATTTATATATGTATATGGTTTTAACCATTTGTACATTATGCACTATAAACAATAGAAATATTGACAATAGTCATGTTACAATGGTATTATTATCTACTACCCTTTTAGTAAATAAGTAGAGAAATAATATACGTAAAATAAAGAAAGAGGATAATAATCATGAGTAGTGACGCACAGAAAGAAGCGTATAAAAGATATAATAAGAAGAAAACAAACTTTGCTATCGTATATGGAGCTAATGAGCAAAAAGAAGCTCAACGCTTAAAGGATTATATAAGTACATTAGATATAAGTACAAACTCATATCTCAAAGAGCTTGTAAAACGTGATCTGGATAGCAAGGGTATAGCATATCCTGACACGTCAGAAAAAGAAGAAAAATAATCGCATATAATAGGAAGAAACACTGCACAACGCTTGTGATCTGTATAACCTGTATATCATGCTTATTTACTCATATGCCATTATAAGCTTGTAATTTGCGTTTTAAGACATTTTTATACTTATATAATATAAGTTTAATTTATGTCAAGAAAATGGATTATAGAGCGTTTTACAAGGTTGTTTTTCGGATATGATCGTTTTATCATGATGTTTTTACAATGATATATCTTTTATTTACATGATTTTTATTACGTTTATTTATGTGGATTTTATCTGAAATAAGCGTGGTATTATGTGGTTTTATGATATAGATTTTATCTGAAATTTGTTACGATATGACATATTATTTTTATATGATTAACTTGTAATAGATTTACGATGGTATTGCTTTTGTATGATTGCAGTATTGTTTTTTTGTGATAATAGTATGATTTTTTCGTGAGTTGTTTTTTTGTTTATTGTAATATAATCGTGTGCAATGCCTTATATTATAAGGGTTTATAAGTGCTTAATGTGATTGTATTGTAGTATGGTATAATGGTTGTATAGTAGTATTATAGTATTATATATGTATGATATGAGTATGTATGTATAATGTATGATTGTATGATATCATATGTATATGAGTATGGTTGTATATATGATTATATGGTTGTATGAGTACATGAATATATGTGATATGATGTGTTGTATTATGTGAGATTGTAAGTGTGGTATATTAGCGTTATGGTTATGATTTCAGAATGATATACATGTATGATATGATCTTGTGTTATATGTGCGTTATGATCTCAGGATTGATGCTAATGTATTTAGACGTGGTTTTGAGCGTGCTGTGTGACTGGAATTTTTACATGTAGTTTTGAATACTATGTGTGAATGTATTAGATGCTATGTTATGTGGATATATGTGTATATGTGGATAACTATGTGGATAACTCGTTAATTTATGTGGATAACTTTTTGTTGCAAATGCAACACTTTTACGAACTTTTTTGAAAATGTTGTATTTTCGTGTATTTTCGTGCATTATCTCTTACTGTCTCTTATTTACTCTTATTATCTCTTTTTTTCATCATGTTGCTATAATTAACTATATTGTATATACAATTTAATCGCAGCCTGGGGCGGTATGAGTTAGCGTGTACTATCTTTTTTATATTGTTTTGTGCTTAAAATTGTTTTATATCCATATATTTTTTATATCCAGACCACCAGAAAAAAGTCAAATAATAACAAAACTTGACTTTTTTACACTTCCGCAAAAAGTGCAAATGTTAGATTTAGCTAATAATAGCAAGGATTTTCAGGATCAGCTATATTATACTATTTTTATATAGATTATAACGCCAGGAAGGGGGATGCTTTACATTTTTAAAGCGTTGAAGCATTGACGTTTGGGGCGTATGTGTTCAACTCACACTCCACGTCCAAAAATCAAAATTATAAATCATCACATCATGTCACCAACATAAAACTCTCACTCATCCATCACATCATTACTCTCTCACCTTACATCATCACTCTCTCAATAAATTGTACCAAATTCACACACAATTCATCAAAACTACCCTATCCGACTTCGACATAGAGTTCGACCACACACTTACATATCAACGCAAAATAAATTTTCTAACAATTTAAAACCATCTATTTTTACCCAAAATCACCCATCTCAATTTCAAAAACCCCTTGCAAAATCTAATAATTTACGAACTCTCCTCGAACTCCTATCGAATCACATATCTCATGATCACAAACTCAATCCAATTTCACTACCACCCAAAATCTCAAAATCCCTTATCACATCTATCTAAATCAACAGTATCATTTCCTATTTAAATGTATCTCATTTTATTGCTCCGCTACAACAATCATACCTCTCGAAGTCCATAATCTCATCTTACCAGAAAACACCAGTCTAAATTGTGTCAAATTTTCGCACAATTTTAATCGCTCAAAATTTATTCAAAAATACATCATCAAAAACTTGAAATGACAAATTGACACCTCAAGATGTAATTATCAAAACTTCATTTCACATCATTTACAATAAATATATCAAAAAACGTTTCAAACAGAGAATCTTATACATAAGCATGGGGGTACTTTTACATCCAGGAAAATAATATCACCTATATAATCACTATACCCCAATTTTAATCCAACAAAAATTTTACCAAATAGAGAATCTATCTATTAGCAGCATATAATAGCAGCATATAAATCACATATTTCAGCTTGCAAAGAGAGAAATAAATAAATAGAAACAAATAATATCAAGAAAAGGAGATTTTAAAATGACTCACTCAAATATTAATACATTAAAAAGCTCGCTATGCTATTCACCAATCAATAAACCAATCATCTTATATTCCACTTATATAAGAAACAAACACAAAGATTTAGATTGCGATTATTGGAAAAAATATCTATTTGATGGATACGGATACATAGAGTTTGATACAGATTGGTTTTCAGATATTATATACACTCATCAAAATACATATAGGTTAATCATGTCAAATATTTTTGATCCTCTCAATCCATACAACATCACTCTCTCATCGGAAACATTATCAGCAATTACATCTATCACAAACAAATATCTTGCCGATAAGAGAATTTATATACCAGTATCATTAGAAAAACCAAATTACTACTATCTCGTTGCTAGAGGAAGTGGAAAATCCATTAGAGAATTATGTTATGTTGCAAAAGTAATATCAAATTATTCTTCACATATGATATCAACCGTATATTCATCTGAATATAAAACACAAAATTATAAATCAGATATGGAGAATTTATATAAGGATAAGATCTTTCACAAAGCATTAGATTACTATCTCACAAATATTCATCACAATCAGAGAAGTAATAACAAAGAAGAAATGAGCTGCTTTAAACTTATTGCCAATAGAAACAATACAAATAAGAAATTTCATAAATAAAGGAGATCAATCATTATGAGAAAATCAAAAGACGACAAAAATAACACAATTACTACTATTACACCATCTACATCTGATAAGACACCTATTGAAATTGCATTACAGATTGATAAAAATGGAATGACAACATTATCAAAATTATATGATTTCTTAGAAATTGATAAAAGTCATTACTCAAGATGGTGTAAGAAAAACATTATCGAGAATCCATTTGCTAATGAAGGATATGATTATTTTACTTTTCGCCATTATGGCGATAACCCAAGTTTAGGTGGTAGACCAAAAACAGATTATAAACTCACATCAGATTTTGCCAAACAATTATGTATGACCGTAAGGAATGAACGTGGTAAACAAGCAAGAGATTATTTTATTGCTTGTGAACAAGGACTAAAGATTGCTACCGCTAAATTACAAGCAAGAAATGATGATATTCAAGCTTTAGCGCAGAGTGTAAACAATCTTGTGCAAAAGATTGATAGCAAATTTAATTCATTAGAATCAAGAGTATCTACATTGGAAAACAACACTACTACTTCAAAAGCATTACCACAAAAGAAACAGCGATTTACATATTGGCAATCCAAGATGTTTCCAAAGTATCAAGTATTAGCAGAATACTTTGAAATTCAACTGAAAGATCTCTACAAGAATTTATATAGAGAATTTCAGAATATGTATCCTGATATTGAGCTAAACCAGATTGTAGATGATTACTGCTACGAGAATAAATTGGAAACATGTTATACCTTAGATGCAATAGAACACGATAAAACTGTAAGAGTATTATTTGAGCAGTTAGTAGATACTCTTTTGGAGAAATACGATTTGGTACTTCATAAAGAGAAATTTGTAGTGTCAACAATTTTTGACACAAAATAATTATCCTTTATGAGAACAAATAAAAAATACACCAAAAAACAATTTGAAGGGAGAAACACATAAATGTCCACTAATAGCAAGAAAATCGAAAATAGCACCACCAAATACAACAATTTAAAGAAGAATCTGACAAACCAATCCACTGATACTATCCTGGAATGGAAAGAATACTTTGAAAGCTGGAAAAATCATCCAGATTATGATTCAGAATATTTCTTAATGGCAATTGATGTATGCAATGACATTTTAAAAGAAAGATCGGAGAAATAATACATATGACAGATTTAGAAAAGAAATTAAATAAGATTTACAATTATGCTGATTTAATCCATACAGAGAATATATTAATGTTAACCATTTTGAGTTCCTTGTTAAATGAAGAAATCAAATCAGATATCGAAAAATGCATCAAGAGATATATTCAACAAAGAGAAAACATATTAAGTGGATTATATGAAGACGATGTTGATATTACACAATAAAAAAACAAAACAAAAAAGTATCACTCTTTAGAGTGGTATATATATCATCGTTATTGGGTATAATACATAGTTATTGGGTTTTAGTATAAAAAATTACAAATTTTTGCACATTTTTTCTCCACACTCCGGAGTGTGATGTACAAAAAAGTGTCACTTTTTATACCATGGAGAAATTGCACAAACAAGAAGATAAAATTTCAAATTGTAAATTACTTTTTATGAACGTAGTGAATAAAAAGTAATTAGTCTGTCTTATTAAAATAAAGTAGTATATCTTCTTTCTGTTCAACTTAGGGTAATATTTTCCTATGAAAGTGTAAAATAAAAAATTAAACATGGGAATATTTTCACTTAAACTGAACGCTCGTAGATAATAAAATAAAATATAAAAGGAGCTTCATATGCAAGGAAAATCAGAATATTTTACTCGATTTCCAAACAACTACATTCAAGGAAATATTAAAACAAAGTTTGGAATTAGCCGAAAATTTTATATCACCTATATTCTCATTGATAGATATAGGTCGTATGAAGATTATAGTTGGATAACTATAAGAAAAGTATTGGAATTTTACGGATATAAAACGGCTAAGAATAAACCAAAAGCGTTCCATGAAATATTAGATGTTTTAGAATATATGATTAATAATAACATGATTCAAGTAAAACAGGATCTTGATTCTGTTGGATATGATACTGGAATAGAAATTAAGATTATACCAGAGAATTTTGACGCAACAGATAAATTCTCAAAAATTACATCTTCGCAACTTGACTTCATAATGATGAGTGAATCAAGTATCAATAAAGAGAATATATTAATGGCATTTCTTTACATCAACTCTTACATTTTCATTCGTCCAAAGAATAAAAATAATGAAGAAATAATAAGTGATCCGAAATCTAAACCAGAAGCATTTTTTCGCAGTATGGAAAGTATGTCAAAGGAATTAGCAATATCAAAAGATACACTAAATCAATGTATTCAATGTTTAACATCTTCTACCGAAGACAAACAACCTCTTTTAATAAAAAGAGAAGTGGGTAGTATACAACCAAATCCAAAAAAACCACCACAAAACGTTCCAAATATTTATGTACTTAATAAAGAAGGATATGAACAAGAAATTGAATGGGCTATTTCTAAAATGTTAGAAATTTATGATGTAGATTCATTTGGAGCATTAACAGGTAAAGATGTGAAATAAATTTAAATGAAGATAGAAAGGACGTTGATGATACACATGATTGAATAAATAAAAAGAGAATATACATATATAACTATTAATCAGTATCACAAAAAGGAGTGATGCAACTATGAATTTTAAATCAAAGGAGAACATCAATCATGACAGAAACAGAAACAAAAAGAAACCATGAGTGCAGCTACAATAAATATTACAACATGCCTAACAGAGAAGAATTACATAGATGTTATGGTGGATATTTAAGTGAATCAGATTTTACGATTGCAAGAGGACGAAATCAAAACAAATCAAGAATTGCAGAAAAAATTGCAGCGGATTGGGCGTTTGATCGTCAGTGTGAGAAAAATATGCAAGCTATAGAAAGAAAGATTGAGGTGATGGAATAATGGAAAAAGATTTTGATAACAATAACGAGAATTGTATTGAGTTCCTATCTGGTGAACATTATGCGGTTGCTACTTTCACAAACAGAAAACATATCAATCGTATCAAAAATATTTATGCTGATAGAAAAGATGAATTCAAATACCTAAAGGAAAATAAAGATGGAAGTATCTGTGTGAAGTTCCCTCTTAAATGGGTAAAGATAAATCCTGGCGCAATCCCTGATCCAAACAAACCAAAAAGAATTATGTCGGAAGAACAAAAAGAAAAAATGAGGCAAGCATTAAAGAAATATCGTGAATCTCAAAAGAAATAAGATACACCACTACTCTATTATGTTCAGTTTATCGTAAAATTAAAAAGAAATGATAGCCAAATTTCAATTCTATGGTGTCTATGGTTAAGTTGTTCCACCTACAACTTAAAATCGAAATTTACCCAAAATTTATTTACGTATATAAGAGAAAATTAAATATAGGAAATTGATGAAATATGATGAGAAAAATTGATTACAAATATTTCTCTAAAGCTAAACAGATTGCACAAGTGTCTGATTTCCCAAAAGTGCATATCGGATGTATTGCTGTTTATCAGAATCGAATTGTTGGAATTGGTTGTAATACAAATAAAACCCATCCAGCTCAGAAGTATTATAACCGATATCGTATAGATGATGCTGATTATAATAGCTCAGAATCACTTTTACCAAAGCTCCATGCGGAGATTAATTGTCTTAATCAACTCAAGCATTTAGACATTAACTTTTCAAAAGTGAAATTATACATATATCGCACTAGGAAAGATATTGAATGTGGAATGGCAAGACCTTGTGCAAGCTGTATGCAAGCAATAAAAGATCTTGGGATCAGAGAAATATATTACACAACTAATGATGGTTATTCGTATGAAAAAATAGAAAAGCGAGGTGCTGCTTAATGATATGTGAAGAATGTCATATGATGAAATGCTCACCGACATGTCCTTATTTTGTTCCTAAAAAGAAAACTAACTACTACTGCTCTATTTGTGGGGATGGAATATACGATGGAGAAGAATATATAAAGAACGATGTTGGTGATTATTCTCATTGGGAGTGTATTGACAGAAAGAAAGATTTAGCTGAATGGCTAGGTTATGAGATTGAAATTATGGAGGAAGATTAAAATGAACGATATAAGTATTGAAGATATTCATTTTTTAGAAAAATGGGTTTTATGTAAATACGATGACATAGATGATTCAAAATTGTATTCATGTACCAATTGTGAACATTTTGAAAATTGTATGGATGATGCTAATTTTGCATATATAGGTTACGAAATGTTTTGCGATTCGATTGTCGGATGTGGTTATGATTCAATGGAAGAATTTTGGGAATGTAATGGTATTTAATGGGGGATGTAAATGTTAGATACACAGATTAATATGTACAGTGTAGATACTGGACATTTTTATAGCAATTCAGAAAAGTATCTACACGAAATGAATTGTAAATATAGAAGAGAACGAAATTATATCAGTAATAAACTTGATGGAATTAAAAAAGATTTTAATACTATTGGATGTTCTGATGATACATATGATTTGATTAAAAAGGATACAGAATATGTATTGAGTGATAGAGAAAAAACATCTATAACCGATATGGATCAATTTAATCAGCTCAGAAATCAACTAAATTATTGGAATCATTTAATTGCACATAAAAGAAAGAAAGCTAATGAATCAAAAGAGAAATTGTTAAAAATTCTCGCAACTAAGGTTTATGAGAAAGAGAACACTTCAAAACATAATGAAGAAAATGAAATAAAAAAAGATATACCATTGCGATATTTAAGACAAGAAGAATTGAAAGATACAAATGTTATTTCAGTTTTTGAATCTTCTCTTACCAGAATTATTGGAATTAAAAAAGATGAACTTACAGACGCTCTTATCGTAGTACAAGTTTACTATTTTGATGTTTTTAAAGATTTGTCTTTTTATGGCTTTATGTATAAAGGTGAAAAATATAGGTATTTTACATCATCAGCAGGACAAATTCGTAAAAAGAAAGCAGTTTTTATAAAAGAATCTGTATGGAATCAGGTAGAAAAAACCGTAATGTGCGGATTAACGATTGATAAAATCAATTCCAAAGGCGGTAATAATGTTAATAAGCATTTGGCTTACATGGCATTGGCAAATTCAGCAACAGATCAATGGGTTGATTTTGATATTGATAGATGTATTGTAATTGACGATTTTGAAACAAATGTTCCAGGTACATTTGATTTTATAGATGAGAAAGATTATTCAATTGAGAGAAAAACTGGTTTAGTGCCAATTCCACATACGGATGGAGCCGGAATGATTTTACCATGTCTTATGGATAAAAATACAATGTTTCGTGCACCCTGGATAAAAGGATTGCTTGGCGTATTTGATTTTGTAAAGTTTATAAAAGTAAACAACTACTCTCCTATCATCAAAGATATATATGGTAAAGAACACGATGTCATCGAAGAAAACATTCAAATTATATTTACCAAGAGTCAGTTTAAAATGTACAAGTTCTATGATTCATGGGATGAATACAAAACATACTTTAAAAAATATAATTGTCAAGCTGGTAGATGCAATACAGAAGAAGATAGGGTTAAAAATGCAAAAATTAATTATCAGATGTTGCAAACTCTTACTAATATATCAGATGAAGAAATATTGCTACTGGCATCTAAGTCAATCGAAAAGATTACTAATATATGCACATCAGAAAAAACAATGATGGAAGTATTAGGAATTACCGCATATAACGATAATATGACACCGTTTCAAAAAGCAGTTAAAATATATCCTGCATTATTAAATGATACATATGCAAAAGATGTTATTAGAGAAGTAAAAAATAGTCTTCTCAAACAATATCGTAGCGGTCGATTAGACATTAATGGAAAATATACGTTTTTACTTCCTGATTTTTATGCCGCATGTGAATATTGGTTTGGACATATTGAAACGCCTACGGGGTTATTGGCGGATAAGGAAGTGTTCTGTTGGCTATTTAAATATTACGATAAATTAGATTGTCTTAGAAGCCCCCATTTATATAAAGAACATGCTATACGATTTAATGTTGCTAATAAAGTATACGGAGAAAGAGTTGAAAAAATCAGAGAATGGTTTACGACCAATGCCGTTTATACTAGTACATATGATTTAATTAGTAAGATTCTTCAATTTGATGTTGATGGTGATAAATCTCTTGTTGTAGCTGATCAAGATTTTATTCGTATTGCTGAAAGAAATATGAATGGTATCGTTCCATTATACTATAATATGCAAAAAGCAAAACCAGTTGAGCTAAATAATAAAAGTATTTATGCAGGATTAAACGCTGCATTTACTGGTGGAAATATAGGAATTTATAGTAATAATATTTCAAAGATTTGGAACAGTGATATTTTCATTGATGGCACTGATGAAGAAAAACAACATGCTACTAATTGTGTAAAGCGATTATGTTGTCAGAATAATTTTGTTATTGACTTCGCTAAAACATTATATAAACCAGAGTTCCCAAAAGAAATATCTGCACAAATTAAGGAGTTTACTAATAAAAAATTACCTGCATTTTTTGAATATGCAAAGGATAAAAAAGTTAGTGATGATGAAAATAAGACTCAAGTAGAAAAAAGAAATGGAAGTTTTGTAAATAAGCTTTATAATGTAATTCCAAATAAATCAATTAATACAAGAGGATTACATCTTGGAAAACTTGATTATCACAAAATGATGAGTAATGTGAATACTACTTGCAAAAAAGAAGTATCTGATTTATATGATGAGTTAAATAAAAAGTACAGGTATAAAATCAATATGAAAGATGAATATATTGATAATTTGAGATATGTCGCTTGTCAAATTCGAGATGAATTTTCAAAGTTTGGCTATTCAAATGAAGAATTAACAGATATGCTTGTTAAATATTTATATGAAAATAACAAAAGATCGAAACAGTTATTTTGGTTTTGTTATGGTCAGTATGTTGTTAAAAATCTTGAATCTAACATTCCTATTAAAAAAACTAAATTCATTCAGTGTATTGATTGTGGAGAATGGTTTGAGGTTGATATAAAAGATACCAAATCATGTCGGTGTGAACAATGTCAATTAAAAGAAAAACGTAGAATTGATAGAGAATATCGAAGAAAAAAAAGAATGTCGATTTAGCAAAAACACCCATTGTACATGGGCGAAAATATTTCATAAAAAATAAAAACACCCATTGTACATGGGCGAAAATATTTTTTCATTTGTGGCTATATGGAGAGCATAGCACAACAGTTATGCTGAAATTACAAATGAATATGCTCAACACAAACGATCGTAAACAGATGGGAGGAATAATATTATTTGACAATTAATCAAGAAAATATTATTAAAGATATTTCAAAAAAAGAAGATATAGATATAGCGACAGTCCGAAAAATTTTCAAATCGGCAGAGGGTATTATTTTCGACTATTTATCTTCTACTACTCCCACTGATAAAACAGTGGTTAAATTATTAGATGGATTGAGTTTGGAATGTAAATATGTTCCATCACAAGAAATTCATAGATATGAAGATATCCAATGTGATGAAAAAATTTGGGTAAAACCAAAAATCACACGACATTATAACAGAAAACTCAATGGTTATTTTGAAAACCCTTAATTTGCACATTCTCGTGACTTTAATTATGAGTTAATAAATTAAAAGAGAATATATAAGTGAGGAGGTGATGAGTAAATGCTAAAAGCTTATAAGTATAGGATCTATCCAAATAAACAGCAAGAAGAACAAATTCAGAAAACTTTTGGATGTTGTAGATTTGTTTATAATCAAACGTTAGCTTATAGAAAAGAATTATATGAAACTAAAAAAAGAATCTATGAACAAAACTTCTTGTAACAATTATTGCAATCAAGTTCTTAAAAAAGAATACAAATGGCTGAAAGAAGTTGACAAGTTTGCCCTTACAAATGCAATTTATAACATGGATTTTGCATACCAGAAGTTCTTTAAGGAACATGCAGGATATCCGAAATTCAAGAGTAAACGTAATAAGAAAAAAGCATATTCTACTAACTTTACAAATGGTAATATAGAAGTTTCTTTTGAAAACAATAAGATCAAACTTCCGAAATTAAAATGGGTTAAAGCAAAAGTCCATAGAAAATTTACAGGTAAGATTAAATCTGCGACAGTTTCACATGTTCCATCAGGAAAATATTTCGTTTCAATTCTTGTAGAAACTGAACATATTCCAATGAAAGAAAATGATAATTCTGTTGGAATTGATTTAGGAATTAAGGATTTACTTATCACCTCTGATGGAGAAAAGTTTGACAATATTCGTACTACTAAGAGATATGAAGATAAGCTTGCAAAAGAACAAAGAAAACTTTCTCATAAAGTAAAAGGTAGCAATAATTGGAATAAGCAGAGAATTAAAATAGCAAGAATACACGAGAAAATCCACAATACCAGAATTGACAATTTGCATAAAATTTCATATAAACTTATTAGCGAAAACCAAGTGATAGTAAGTGAAGATTTAGCAGTATCAAATATGGTTAAGAATCATAATCTTGCTAAAGCTATTTCAGATTGTGGATGGTATGAATTGACAAGACAACTTACATATAAAGCAGAATGGAATGGACGTACATATATCAAAATTGATAGATATGTACCGTCAAGTCAGACCTGTAATGTATGTGGTTATGTTAATAAAGATACAAAAGATTTATCTGTCAGAGAATGGATATGCCCTCAATGTGGAACTGTTCATGATCGTGATATTAATGCTGCTATTAATATTCTAAATGAAGGAATGAGAATGTTGGAAGTAGCTTGATAAAATAAAATACGGTAGGAATTACCGAAATTTACGCCTGTAGAGTTAGTAGGTTACGAGGACGATGAAGCAGGAAGCTAGTGTCTTTAGACATGAGTAATTCACAATTAGTTAAAAGGAGAATCAGTACATGATTTTAAAAGAAGCTTACAGATATCAGAACTTTCTTACAAACCTTATTAGCAGCGCACAGACATATCTTGGAAATGGATTGTTTGTTATGACAACAACTCAAAAGCATATGAAAAGCAAAGCTAATCCAGAAGCAACCGATGATAATTTGGAAGTTCCAAAATCTTATAATGTAGATTTCACGCCAACTCAACTGGTGGATTTTCTTATGGATGCAATTCAAGAAAAGCAAAAGTTGTCTGATGCTATCGCAGAAGCTAAGAAAAATACTGAGATTGATTTGGATTCTTCTTATGCTATGAATAAAACAAAACAGAGTCTTGCTAAAGTTTTCAAGACAATGGCTGGTAGAAAAGCTACTGAAACTGAAAAACAAGGTCGAGATTATAGATTCAATGTTAATCAAGAGCAGGTTGCTTATACATACACTATCAAAGAAGTTACCAAACTTGACTATGATAGAAATGTGGTCAAAGCACTTGCAAAGAAGTTAGCAAAAGAGACTGATGAAGTTTCAACTAAACTTGATCAACTTGAGCTTACTACTCTTGTTGATTTTGAACAAAAGTATGATATGAATGATACGCTCGAAGATATTGTGGTGAAGTAAAATTCACCACTACTCTTCTATTCGGATATTCACAAGAGACTAAGATTGATTTATGATGGTCAATCGGTTCAGATGCAGATGAACTGTGATGCTGCGAGGTAGGATGATAATACCAGAATTATCATAATTAAATAAAATCGAAAATTCTATATGTTGTCTACAAAATGGATTGCATATGACAAATGATTAGATATTCAAAATAAAAAGTAAGTATATAATGCTTAATTCTCAAGAAGAGTGCGTTAATCGTCATTGCGTTTCATTAATGCTATAATACGTGGTTTCATTATTTCGGTCTTTCGACAATTTGTTATTTCATTAGATCAATATTCGTTTCGATAATATATTCTTATAGAATAGCTTATAAAAAAATATAATGATAAATTCATGATTAATTTATCCGAAACATAACGTTTCTGATTAAAATATAAAGTTATTGTGTGATTTTCATACAATATTAAAACAAATTGGTTGAGATCGTGATGAAATCTTAGTTTCTTCTGAATATCTGAATAGAATTAGATATTAATAATGCCAGGAATATCAAACTCTCTCAAATACTGGCGATAAGGGACACCGTGAGGTGTCTCTTTTGTGTACAGGTGGCAGAGTCAGGTTTAATGCGGATGCCTTGAAAGCATTTGATGGATAAAACCATCCGTGGGTTCAAATCCTACCCTGTACGTTACTCTCCTATTTGGAGAAATAAATGAAAAGGACGTGAATTGTTATTAAACAAATTACTAAAAAAGAAATGGAATACCTTATGAAGAAAGGTTTTAAGTTCCATGAAGATATTTTTAAGACATATAGTGGCAATAGTAAATATTACTACAGAGAATGTCGAGAAATTAATAAGGCATTAGATAATTACCATAACAGATTGCATGTTGTGGAATATAAATAACAGAAAAGTAAGACAAAATATATAGGAAAGGTGGTATCTTTTATTGGAATATAAATTATTTCTGGATACCAATGCGTTATTAAATTTACAAAGCGCAGCATTTAAAGAGAAATTTGTCATTTCTCAGAAGACTCTTGAAGAAATTGAGTCGACCAAAACATCAGGTCATAAAGATGGAGATGTAAAATATAAAGCAAGATCAATCGCAAGATTACTTGATCAAAGCGAAAATTATGAAGTAATTGCATATACACCAGAAGTCAGAAAAATTATTAATGATTTTACATTGGATGAAACACCAGATAATATCATTCTAGCTTCTGCTTATTGGTATAATCAATCCTCTTCCATTATCGTTTGTACAGATGATCTTAATTGTAAATTCATCTCAAAGAATATTTTTAAACTTCCCACAAAAGGAACACAAGAACTTAATCTTGTTAAGAATCTTGATGAATATACAGGATATAAGGATGTAACTCTTTCTGATGAAGAAATGAGTTATTTTTATTTACATACAAATGAGAATATGTATGATTCTCTTCTAAATGAATATTTGATTATTCGTAAGAGCGATGGTGAAGTTGTTGATTATCGTAAATGGAATGGTGAAGAATATAAACCTATCTCATACAAACAAATTTCAAACAGATTTTTAGGTAAGATTAAACCACGTAATCCAGAACAGGTTTTGGCTTTTGATATGCTACAAAATAAAGATATTACGATTAAAGTTTTATCAGGTAGATTTGGTAGTGGAAAATCAATGCTAATGATTTCTAATGCTCTTAAACTGATTGAGGAAGGTAAATTTGAACGGTTGGTATTTATTAGAAATCCAATAACAGTTCATAATATTACAGAAATTGGTTTTATTCCTGGGACGATTGAAGAAAAAATGAAGCCTGGTGCAATGGTTTTAGCGGATCATTTAGGTGGTGAAACAGGACTTGATATGCAAATCATGGCAGGAAATATTTCAATTGAATTTATCGGAAATATTCGTGGTCGAGATTATAAGAACTGTATTCTATATTGTACAGAATCAGAAAACTTAACAAAAGAACATATCCAATTATTAATTGGTCGTATCGGAGAGGATTCTGAATTATGGCTAGACGGAGATGTAAAACAAGTGGATAGTCCTCTATTTAGAAATAACAATGGATTATTATGCTCCGTTCAAAAACTTTCTGGACACAAAAAATTCGGATATGTACAACTTAATAAAACTGAACGTAGTGAAACTGCTGCTATGGCAGATTTATTAGATTAAAAATATTATGAAAATCGAGGTATCGTAGCCTATGAATAAAAGAAATATGGAACTATCAGACAAAGAATATGATGAGCTTGCTGAAAAATTAGATGCGGAGCAGGTCATTCTTGAAGATACAGATTTGATTAATAATCAATTTGAAAATCTTCTAAAACATAGAATTATTCTTATCAATGATATTATTAGTAATCTTACAATTGATAAAATTGTTATGCCACTATTACAAATGGATAATGACGGAACAGGTGAGAAAATTACTATTTATCTGAATAGTAATGGCGGATCTACATTTGACGGGTTGGTCTTATGTAATATTATTGAAAGACTAAAAACACCAACGGAAGTCATTGTACTTGGATATGCATATTCTATGGGAAGTATTATTCTCATGTCTGGTAAAAACAATCCAAACGTAACTAGAAAATGTTATCCATTCAGTACAGCTCTTATTCATGGTGGTTCTGCTTATATTGGTGGAACTTCCAGTCAAGTAAAAGATTATTTCAAATTCAATGAAAAATTTGAGAAACGTATTGCAGATTTTATTGTATCACATACAAATCTTTCAGAAGATGATTATGCTGCTATTGAGAGATATGAAGCATATATGGATTCCGATGAAATGTTAGAAAAAGGTTTAGTAGACGAAATTATCTAAGAAGAGTTATCAATACTCTTCTATTTTATTGCAAATATGTAAATTTAAGGAGAAGAAAACATGATCAAGATTAATGAAACACCAGAAAAACTTAATCCTCGCAAGAGAAATATTCAGCTTAAAAATATTTCATTACATGACCTAAATCTTATTGATACAGATACAGGTGAAAACATTACCCAGGAAGTTATTGATGCTCTTCCTGAAGGAACGGAAACTGTTGATTTTAAGATTACGGTTGAGCTTCCAGAAGAAGAGTAAGTTGGGCGGTGAATGATATAAAGTCATATAAAAGATTAGATGGAGAAACACCAGAAGAATTAATTTACAGAATATGTTCCGATAAGGATTCTATTGGATCATGGAATGACGTTGCCATAATTTTAAATACATTATTAAATCAAGATTATGGTGAATCTACATACTGTAAAAAATTTCAATCATTTAATAAAATGTTAGATGCAAATAGAAAGAAATTTTCAGATTCAAGTAAACAGTTAGCTGAATTAGATAAGAAAATTAAAGAATATCGCCAAGAGCAGATTAAACTTCAAACTCTTAATATTGAAAGAAATCGTTTAGATAGAAGTGAATCTCGGCAAGAGTTGTACTATCAGTATGTTGGAAATGTTATTAATACATTACCATTGCCAGAATTTGAAGATATTGTAAGTTATGAAGACAATAATTCTCGTGAATATATTCTAAACCTAAGTGACTTACATTACGGTGCTTCATTCGTAAGCGAAAATAATATTTATTCACCAGAAATTACAAGAGAAAGATTATTCTATCTTACATCTTATATGATTGATTTTATCAAATCACATAAGCTACATAAATTACATGTTTTATGTACAGGCGATGTATTACAAGGACTTATTCATCTAACTGATTTAAAAATAAATGATAGTACAGTCGTAAAATCATGTGTGGAAATATGTAGATTGATTGCACAAATGTTAAATACATTATCTGCTCATGTGCAAATTGAATATTATCATACTCCATCAGCTAATCATACACAGATACGTGCGTTAGGTGCAAAAGCTAATGAGTTAATGGACGAGGATATGGAATATCTGATTGGAAATTATATTAAAGATTTATGTGCCAATAACAATCGTATTACTGTTCATCTTGCAGAAGAAGGAAAACAATATGTAGCATTTAGTATCAATGGATATAATATTGTTGCTATGCATGGACACCAGATTAAAAATATTGAATCAGCACTTAAAGATATTTCTATGATGCGTAGAGAATTTGTAGATATTTTAATCTTAGGACATTATCACGCAGGAAAACAAATGACTGTTGGAGAAGGATGCTGTTCAGATTGTGAAGTGCTGATTAATTCATCATTTGTAGGAAGTGATCCGTATTCTGATTCACTTATGAAAGGTAGTAAAGCTGCTGTGAGTATATACGGTATACACGAAATCTACGGACATGATGAAACATATAAAGTAATTTTGAATTAATTGACAAGGAGAGTACATCGCTACTCTCCTATTTTAGTAGAAATATAGAAGAAAGAGGTTTTTATAAATGACAAAAACAGATTTTATTAATAGATTCGCAGAAGAAACAACATGGACAAAAAAGGACTCTGAATTTGCTATTAATACTGCAATTAAAGTTATCAGTGATTTTCTTGCAGAAGGAGAAAAACTTGCTCTAGTAGGATTTGGAACGTTTGAAGTTGTTGAAAAAGCAGAAAGACAAGCCAGGAACCCGAAAACAGGAGAATCAATTATCGTCTCTGCTTGCAAAGCACCAAAGTTTAAACCAGCAAAAGCACTTAAAGAACTTGTTAATGGTAAATAAGAGGAATTATATATGAAAAGTAAAACAATTTGTTATGATGATATTTTTGAATTTTGCGAAGATGTAGATTCTAGTTTTTTGAGAAAATATTACGCTGCGATGAAAGATAATTCTACTGTAGATATTGCTATTGCAGCAAAGTATGACACATCAAGAAAGATCATTAACATTCTTACTGATTATGGATTTAAAATTGCAAATATTGATTTTCACGATGCAATATGTGACGGATATGAAGATGAGTTTGTTATCTCTCTATGTTATGGACTAAATCACAGCAATGCAATGGAGATTTGGTGTAAACCTGCAAAACGTGAAAATGGATATATTATTTTTGGCGGTGATGAAATTTATATCTTTGACGAATGTAATAGTAAGATTATGAATAAAGTTGAATCAAATGATGTATATATCGTAGAACTACATGATGAAATTGAAAAAGAATACGATGAGTTTATAGATGATCTTGAACTTGGAAATTGCAATGGTGATTGTGAAAGTTGTCATGAGTACAATGTAAGTGATGATACGGATGATGAGTATGTAAATCTGAAACTTACTAAAGATGAAGCAGAAACACTTCATAAACTTTATCATATATTCGGACTACTTGATCTCGTTATTTGATGTTTATTATCATAGTTTAGCCTTTCTTTAGGGTGTGTAGGTGTCATAGCTTACGCACTCTTTTTATATCTATTGGATTGTTTTATCTAATGGAGAATTAATTATTGGGTGATAAACCCAAATTGCTCAATGTTAGTGTCATAGCTGATGTTGGGATTTAATGTCATTAACGGAACTCAAATATAGGGTATGTTCCTATTACGTTAATGTCGGAGAGCCTGGTGGATAATTACCACCCTCTCTCCTTTTATTGTATATAAAAATACTTTAGAAGGAGGAATTAAAAATGGGATTAGTATTACCACAACAAATTGAAATTCAAGTTGCAGTAAATATGGCAAAATATTATGAAAATTTAGGATATGAAATACCTAAGAAATATAATAAAAGAGACCATAAATGGGTGTATGATCGTAATGCAACTATGAAAGTCGATGTTAGAGATTTAAAACCAAGTTCAAATTTATTAGTGGAATGTGAATGCGATATCTGTAAAGAAAGAGAAAAGATTCCAAAATCAGAATATACAAGAATTAATGGTTATGTATCAAAATATGGATATGATTATCTATGTCTTGATTGCAAATTTGATGTAATGCCCACGGCAAAATTAAATGTTGGAACTTTTAAAGATAACAAAGAAAAGATACAAAAATTTCTTGTACGGAAATTAAAAAGTTATGTTGAAAGTAATGGTTATCCACAAAATAAAAAGTTAGCTTTTAAGCCCAAAAATAAAATGCCAACATTAAGAATGTATGAAGAATATCTTGATGGTGATTTGGTTGATTGGCTTGAATTGTGTGGATACAAATTATCCAATGAAGAAAAATACGAAATGAGAACTCGTGGTGGACAAAATAAAAATTATACAAAAGATGATTGTATTTCAATAATTATGAATATGCAAAAGCATCTTGATCGTCCATTGGAATACAAAGATTTTAAATACCCTACTCCTGATACTCTAGGAGTTACTCATATTAAAAAATATTGGGGTTCTGTCAATAAAATGAAGAAAGAACTTGGACTTGAAATTGTTCAAGAAAATATGATGGATAAACAACTTACCAAAGATGATTTTGATAAAGAAGTGCATTATATAGTAAATTTTATAAAATTGGATGGAAGAAATTTCATAACTACTAGAGAAATAAATGAAAATAGTGATTGGATGAGTTACGGTACTTTAGATAGAACATGCAAGAAATACTATAATATTGGATTGGTTCAGCATCTATCATCTTTTGGTATATCCTTTGGGAAACAGGGAAACGGGATAAATTATGATTTTGAAGATGGAGAACATGTTACGAGTCAATTTGAATATATGTTTTCCAGATATTTAAAAGAACATGGATTCAAATATCAAATAGATTATTTTAGAGATGTAAAATATTCTAATTTTATTGACGGTTATAATGGTAATATGAATTGTGATTATGTAATTCATATTGATGATAAAATTATTTACATAGAAATTGCAGGAATTATTGCAGATTATAAAACTTGGTATTATGAAAATAAAGTCATTTCTTATAGCAAATCTAAAGAACAGTATAGAATCAAACTATTAGAAAAAGAAACAATGTTAAAAAATGAAAATCTCCATTATTATATATTATTCCCATGTGATTTAACAAATAATAATTTTCAAAATATATTATTCAATGATAATTTGGATTTAAAAAATAAGATTGAATCATTTTATAAAAATAATATTGATTGGAATAAAGTTAGAAGTATTGGAGAATTGGATTATTCTCAAAATGTGATTAGAGATTTTAAAAAATATAGTGAAAAACAAAAAGAAGCAGTTTAATTATTGTAAATCTGCTTCTTTTTGTTATGTAAGAAATTTATGAAAGGAAGTGAGCAAATGGCAGGAAGAACTGTACAATATAATGTTTTAACGACACCAGAAAAATTACAGCAAGTTAATCCAGATAATGTTGAATTAGGAAATGATTTTTTAGATTATCTTGTATCAGTAGACAGAGCAAGATCAACAATTGATGCATATGCTCACGATCTTAATATTTTTTGGGTATATCTATTAGAAAAATGTAACAACAAATTTTTTATTAATTTGTCTAAACGTGAAATTTCTAAGTATCAAAGTTATTGTTTAACTGAATTGAAATGGAGTCCTGCAAGAATCAAAAGAGTTAAATCTACTCTCTCATCTCTTAGTAATTATGTTGAAAATATGTTAGATGATGAGTATGAAGGATTTCGTCCAATTATTCGTAAAATAGAAAATCCAACAAATGAAAAAGTATTGAAGAAAACTGTATTCACAGAAGAACAATTGCAGGGTTTATTAGATTATCTTGTTGAAAAGGAACAATATGATAAAGCGTGTATGTTAAGCATGGCTATGAATAATGGAAGACGTAAAAGTGAATTACCACGTTTTAAAGTTTCATATTTTGATGATGAAAATATTATTTATGGTTCATTATATAAAACACCAGAAACAATCACTACTAAAGGTAGAGGATCAAGAGGGAAGCAACTTATTGTATATACATTAGTAAAACCATTTAAACCATATTTAGATTTATGGCTTAAATATAGAGAAGAAAATAATATTACTTCTGAATGGTTATTCCCTAAAAAAGTAGGGAATAAATATGTTGATGAACAAATTTCTACAGATACCTTGGATAGTTGGGCTGAAACATTTAGTAAAATATTAGACATCCCGTTTTACTGGCATAGCCTGAGGCACTATTTCACGACAAGTTGTGCACGTAGCGGTCTTCCAGATAATGTAATTCAAATGATTATCGGATGGTCTTCATTGGATATGGTAGGGTTATACAAAGATATTGAAGTAGATGAAGAATTTGAAAAATATTTTGGTGAAGATGGAATTAAAAAAGTTGAACAAGCTTCTTTATCAGATTTATAAATCCCCAAAAGCCCGTAGTGTAGACCAAACACACCTATAAGGAAACAAGCGCACGACATCGGACTGTCAAACCGCTTCGGGCAAATACCTATCTTTCTATATATTTTCTTGTTTCATATTTGCTCTTCTCTTGAAAAGGGCAGCTCACTACTGCCCTATCTTAAAGCAAACTTGTCCTTTACAATATTTTCCAATTGTGATAATGTAAAAATATCAAATATTGGAGGTGTCGTATATGGAGTTCAACAGAAAGACACAAACTGTCAAATCATTTTCACGAGATATGAAAAATGGAAAATACAATATGTTCCATAAACTACAGCGAAAAGAAGGACAATGGAAAAATTATGAGCAGAGCCTATTAATCGACTCAATGCTTCGCAATTATCCTGTTGATCCTATTCGTTCAGAAGAAAAAGAAGATAAAATCAGATATGTATTTGATGGTGTTCAGCGTAGCACAACTATCAGGGATTTCTTAAATGATGGATTCAAATTAAGCAAAAAGCTGAAACAAGTATCAATTGAAAATACTGTATATGAAATTGCCGGAAAGAAATTCTCACAGTTAGATGAAGTTGTCCAGGATAAAATCACAGATTATGAAATTGTACATTATATCTTTTCTGATTGTACAGATGAAGATATTCGTGAGATGTTCCGCAGACAGAATGGTGGTAAACCATTATCTAATACTCAGAAGAGAAAATCATTAGAGAGTGATGAAGTTAGTGCAATTATCTTTGATGTTGCAAATCATCCATTCTTTGCAAAAGTATTATCTCCAACACAGTTAAAGAAAGATGTAGCAAATGATGTTGTACGTCAGACACTTATGTTGATCAACACTACAGATGATAATGACTTTACATCGTTTAGAGCAAAAGATATTGATATATTTGTAGAATGGTATAATGAACATGTTGATGAAAAAGATATTATTATATTAAAATCTGCTCTGTCATTCTTAGATGAAAAATTTGAAGAAAAACTCAATCTCAAGTCTACTTCTCTTCCGATGATGTTATATGCCGCATATACATGTGTGAAGAACGAGAAAGACTTTGATAAGTTTACAAACATTGTGCAGACATTTGTAGATAGCTATGGTAATGATATAGATTATGTTCAGTATTGTACCAGTGGTACATCTTCTGCTCAGTCTGTTCAAGGAAGATGTAACTATTGGAAGAATCTTTGCAAAGGATTATAAATATATAGAAACTTAATATTGAAATTTATGAGAAGTCGCCTTATTGGTGGCTTCTTTTATTATGCAAAAAAATATGCGAGTAACATGATGTCGAAAGCTACTAATGGGATGCATACTGTTTTTAGCTCTGGTTGGCTCACTACCTCCACTCGCTCTATAATAAAGGAGAAAATAAAATGTATAATATTCTAATTAAATACAATGATAGCAAAAAACTATGGCAACTATATGGCACTACCACTTCTGCTACATCAAGTGAAGAAACATTTGTCCCATTTGAGACAGATGATTTGGAAAAATTAAAAACAGAAATTAAAACTCTTGATGAAAAATATGGTCATGAAAACATTAAAGTTGTAAAAGATGTTGCGTATGTAATAGATGTAAATATTATTGATAATAAAGAATGAAAATGTAAGTCAAATTAGTATAAATATTATATATGAAGGAGTCATTCACGATGGCGTGGGTGGCTCTTTTATTATGCAAAAAATATAAATTAAATTTATATTCAGGTAATTCCTTACCTGTAAAGTGAGGTTATTACACTCACTAGATATCATATGGATATGATAATGGAAACAAGATAACAATGCTACTCTCCTATTTTAATTGGAGAAATCCACAGTAGATTTCGCCACTGGATAGTGAGAATAATATTACTCACTAAACATTACTTATGTAATGACGAAAAGGTATAGTAGATACTCACAATATAGAAAAATATCATAAAGTCGATTGTCATTAAAGCAATCGGCTTAATTTTATGCAAAAATAAAGGAGGTGATGTTCTTGGCTAATAGAAAACCTAGACAATCAAGAGAAGAAGCGATTCGTGAGTCAATGAACTCACCAATAAAACTTGATCCAACGATCACATTTAGTATTCCAAGAGCCAATGTGCAATTCGATCCAGAAAAACATAAATATAAATGCTCATGTTGTGGAAAAGGATTTAATAATTTAAAACAGAATTTTCAAAAGTCTAGTAGTCCATTATTCCAGGCAAACGATGGATATTTACCTTGGTGTAAGGAATGTACTGACAAATACATGAATACGTTAGTTGCTTTCTATTGTGGTAATGAAGAACATGCAATTAAACACTTTTGTCAACAAGTGGATTGGGTATATAATATTGAACCTTTAAAAGCAGCTAGGGAAATATCTTCTGATAGAAGCAGAATTTCTCATTATGCAGCAAAGAAAAATTTGAATGTTGGAAGTATGAAAACATATTTTGATTCTATGGTAAATGATTATGAAGAAAAACAAGGACAACTTATTCTATCCAGAGAACAAGCAAAACAGGATGATGTTAATATCTCTGCTTCTGCTGTTGATAGATGGGGTGTTGGTTTTACGGAAGCTGATTATAAAAACCTTGACGATCATTACCGTATGTTGAAAAAGAATAATCCAAATGCTGATAATAATCAGGAGATTTTTATTAAATCATTATGTAATATAAATATGCTAATGGTTAGAGCTTTAACAAAAGGTGATGCGAAAGAATATAGTAGTCTTGTTGAACAATATAGTAAGACATTTAAGCAAGCAGGATTGAGAACCATTGAAGAAAAAGATTCAAGTAATGATGAAGTTTTTGGTGTGACTCTTGCTACTATTTCTCAATACACGCCAGAAGAATTTTATAAAGATAAAGATTTATATAGTGATTGGGATGAAATTGGAGATTATTTTGAACGTCATGTATGTAGACCAATGGAAAACATTATGACAGGAAGTGATATAAGAGACAAAGAGTTCTTTGTTCCAGAGGAAGATGAAGATGAATAATTTGAATCAATATCCTGCGGATGATAATCAAAAAGAACTATATAAGAAATTTCCTTCTACTCACTATTTGAGTAATCCTATGAATGTAATACATAGCTTGGCATGGTGTACATTTTGGCGTAGAAATATGCATAGATTTGTAAGAGATTATTTAAAACTTTCATTATATGTTTATCAAGAATTAGCAATATACTTAATGGGTATATCTAACTTCATTTGTATAATTGCTAGTCGTAATGATGCTAAATCATTCATTATAGCATTATATGCTTGTTGCAGATGTATTCTGTACCCAGGAACAAAATTTCGTATAGGATCAGCTACAAAAAAGCAGGCTAAATTAATTGTGTCTGATAAAATACTTGACGAATTGTGCGAATGGAGTAAACCATTAAAAGCTGAGATAGCTGATTGGAGTACAAGTGAAAATAATATTTTTGTAAAATTTAAGAATGGATCAAAGATTACTGTATTTGTAGCAAATGACAATGCTCGTGGTTTGAGATCAAATGCTATTTGTCGAGAAGAATTTAGACAAATTGATAAAAAAATCGAAGATTCTGTTATTTCTCCATTCCAGACAGTTAGAAATCAGCCATATATGCTTAATTCATATTATGGTGAAAATCCTGTTTTACAAGAAGATCCAGTAGATGTTTATATCAGTTCAAGTTGGATTGATAACGGAGCGTGGATTTGGGATATTGTAGATCAAGCATATACTGGTATGCAAAAGCATAATGGTTCAGTGCTTTTGACATTTGATGAAAGTATTACATTGAAGCATCATTTAAAAACATTAAAACAGCTCATTAAGGAAAAGAAAAAACAAGACCCGATTACATGGAAAATTGAGTTTTTAAATCTTCGTGTAAAAGATTCTATGTCTTCTTATTTTACTTATTCAATGTTAATGAATAGACAAATCTCAAAACATGTCTTTTATCCTCGTGAAACAATCGACTTTAAAACCAATAAAAGAAATAAATATGCTATTCCTAAAATTGACAATGAGGTAAGAGTAATATCAAATGATATTGCATTTGTTGCAGGTGCACAGAATGATAATTCTGTATACGCTTGTATACGAGGTATTCCAGAATCCTCTACTTATCTTTCAAATGATAATGAAATTGAAATCAAACAAGGTTATCGAAGACAATATCCATATATTGAATCAAATCAGATTGGTGATACTACTTTACAAGCAATTCGTATCAGACAATTATATGAAGATTTTGATGCTGATTATATTGTCATAGATGCTAGAAATGGTGGGTTACAGATAATTTATTCATTACAAAAAGTGTTATTCGATGAAGAAAGAGGCGTAGAATATTCACCATTACGTTGCATGAATGTCGATGATTATGCAAAAGTGTGTCCTGATCCAAATGCTCCTGCTTGTATATACGCTATTAATGCTACTCAATCATTAAATAGTGATATTGCTACAGCATTTAGAAAAAATCTTATTGAAAATAAAATAGATTTTCTTGTAAATTACAATACTGCCAAAGAAGAAATATTATCAAATAATAATGATTATAAGAATGAAATTGATACAAATAAACAGATAGAATATGAACGACCATTCCTTGAAACACAAGCTATGATTAGTGAATGTGCAGAACTTCAATATGAAAAAATGCCACAAACAGGCATAATTAAAATTTATGAGCAAGGTAAAAATCGTAAGGATAGATATACTGCTTGTTCATATGGTTCATATTTCTTTGACCAATTAGAACTTGATATGATGGGAAATTCAAGCGATTACGAATATTGCACCTTAATAAACTGAAAGGAGGCGACACATGCCAGAAGAAGTAAAACGCAAGAGGGGTCGCCCTCCAAAACAAAAACTCATAGAACAATCATCTGCACAGAAACAAGAGCCTGTAAAACAAGAACCTATAAATGAAATTAATAGTTTTTCTGCTTCTATTTCATTTGATGCATCACAATTCTTGTTTTCGTGTGGAGTATATAATTATTTCAAAAAACAAGATATTGATAACATTCTTCGCAACCCTGTGTTGTATCATGAAGAAGCTATACGATTATCCGATTTTATATATACTAAAAATGGTATTGTCTCTAATTCAATTGATTATATGACCTCTCTTCCATGTCTTGACAAAGTAATCATATCATCTAAGAATTCCACTAAATCTAAGAAGAAAAAGAATAAAGAATTAATGCAATCAGCGTTAAAAATGATTGATGATAAAATGTTTATTCGTGATGCATTGCATACAGAAATGCGTGAAGGAACTGCATTTTATTATTTTGATATTCGACAAGGAACTCAAGATCGTAATAAATTTATGACTGATTATGATGTGGAGAATATAGTTGAAATTAATGAAATTGGAATCAATGCAAGAATTATTACTCTTCCATGGCGATATACTAAAATCGTAGGGAAAAAGAATGGCAGGTATGTTTTAGCTTTTAATCTGAGATATTTTGATGATTTTACAGGTGAACAACTTGACCGTAAGCTAAAGAAATATCCCCCTGAAATTACAGAAGGATATGATAAGAAGCACAATGGATTGGTTAATGGAGATTGGATGATTCTTGATAACAACAAGACTATGGCAAGAAAAATCAAATGTAAGGATTCTGAGCCGTGGGGTCGGAGTCTTATTATCGCAGCTCTCGAAGACGTTCTATATAAAGATTATTTTACAGATACAAAACGAAATGTATTGGATGAAATTAATTCACGTATTATATACGAAACATTTCCAGAGGGCAAAGACAAAGGCACTTGTGCATTAAGTAAAAAACAGCAAGAAGATCAACATAATACTGTAAGACAAGCAGTTATGAATAAAAATACTCGTGGTGGAATTAGTTTCTTTTCAGTCGCAGCAGGTACAAAACTTGATTCTCTCAAAGTAGATACTGATTTATTTGATTCTAAAAATGAGTCAGATCTGAATAATAATATCTCTCAAGATTTAGGTATCTGTGCTTCTCTTATCGGAGCAATGACTACGGGAAATTTTGCCGCAGGACAATCAAATCTGGAAATGATTACTGCTCAATTATACTCATGGGTATATGAATGGCAACAAGAATTAAATTATGTTATTAATAAAAATATAATCAAAGATGAAAAGAATAAAGTAGAAATTTACTACTTCCCCACTTCATTTGTAAATAAACAGACATTTTTTAATTTCTGTAAGGATTTATATATGTCTGCTGGTGGGTCTTTATCATTCTTAATTGCATCAGCGGGTATTGATCCAGATGCTTACTTTAGCGTTCTTGATCAAGAGATTGAGGATGGAATATTTGAGCGATACAAACCGCATGAAACCAGTTATACACTAAGTAAGAATCAAGAAAATTCTGGAACTTCTGTTGATGATTTGGTTGGTGGTAGACCACAAATAGATAATCCGACAAATGAAAATACAATTACTAGCAAGGGAAATAATGCAAATGTACTTCCCTCTCCTAGTGACAATAAATAAATTAGGTTAATCCTATTTTATATAAACAACTCAATAAGGAGGATAAATATATGTTAAACAATATCCTCGAAATTTCTAAGCGAGTCAATAAAAATGGTCGTGTTCCAATTAAGATTGCTCTTCTCAAAATTCATAATAATCCCAATGAAACAAATAAAAATGGATTGCATTGGAAAAAAGAATATGTAGAAAAAGCGATGGATACTGCTATCGGAATGCCTTTTTGTGCAGAATTTGTCGATGAGGAAAAGAAAGAAATTCCATTGGGGCATGGACTTACAGGTGAAATAACTAATTCAGATGGAATCCAAGAACCTATTTTTGAAAATTCAGAAGTTGTAGGAACTTGTGAAAAAGTTAGTATTGAAACAATTAAAGATGAATCTGGTGATGATATAGAAGTTCTATGTGGAGAAGGTTTTCTTTATGCACAGCGTTATCCAAGATTTGTTAAATGGGTAAGAAAAAATTATGCACTAGGAAATGTTTTTACTTCTATTGAAATTATGGGAACTGTCGAAAATGACAATAAAATTATTTATGAAGAATCAAATCCAACTAATAATTTTAGAACTCCAATGGAGATGGCATTTTCGGGTAGTTGCATCTTAAATATCTCACCAGCGGATGATGATGCTGTTATTATTGAGGTCGCTCAAAAGAAAGAAAAAAAGGAGGAAAACTCAAAAATGGAATTCGATATGAATGAAATTAAAAGCGCCATCAAAGAAACTATTTCTGAGATGAACGAAAAATCTGAGGCTTATGAAACACAGATTTCAGAGCTTAATACTCAGATTGAAAACAAGAACACAGAACTTGCAGAAAAAACTAGTATGATTGAAGAAAAAGATACTAAGATTTCTGAACTAAACGCTTCTATTGCAGATATGCAGAAACTTCTTGATGATATGAAAAAAGATCAAGAAACTACATGGGCTGAAATGGATATTCTTCAAAAAGAAATTGCAAAAGCAAAAGTCGCAGAAAAGCTTGGTGAACTTGATTCCGCTCTAGCAGAATTTAGTGCAGAAGAAAAAGAAGTTGCGAAGAATGATATTGAAAAGCTAAAATCTGAAATTAGTGCATGTGAAAAGAAAGAAGAGCTTAATAGTATTGATGAAAAAATCACAGCTATTAAATCTGAAATCTGTATGAGTATTGTTGCAGAACAAAAGAAAGCTGCCGCTGATGCTAAGATCGCAGAGCAAAATTCTGCTCGTAACGATGATGTAGAGGATATCTTCTCAGAGATGTGTGAAGATATTGACGCAGAAGAAAAAGAAGAAGACACAAATATTTTTTAAAGAACATTTAATTTAAAGTCCGAAAATTCGGGCTTATTTTATTGCAAAAATTAAGGAGGACAAAATGGTTAAATTTGCTTATATTTCACAAATTGAACACGGAGATTATCCATTCGTAGATGCTGTAGCATCCGCAGATACATTTAATGGTGCGTATGGTGATGTTGCAGATGGAAAATTTACAGCAGGTGCAAAAAAGGGAAAAGTTATCATGCAGATTGAGCGTGGTGATGACGAGTATATGCCTACTTATAAAATTGTAAAAGGTGAGCATGTAAGAGTTCTTGATCTTGCGAAAGTCGACGGAAAAGCTATTGAAGTTTATGGTGATGAACTTCCTGCTGATGTAGCAAAAGGTGACAAGCTTGAATCTGATGCTAGCGGAAAGCTTGTAAAAGGTGCTACAGTTGCTCCATATCTGGAAGTAACTGGAATTGTAGGAAATCATCTTGGTGTTGAGGTAAAAGTTGTAGCTACAGCTACAGAATAATTTAATTTTAATAAGGAGGATAAAATATAATGTCTTATACATTTGAATTAAATAATGAAAGAAAAGACGCTAATTATGTTAGTGGAAAAATTAATGGTAAGTCCGCAGTTGTAGAGATTTTCTCTGCTATGACAAACGGAAAGCCTCTTGATAAATTTGGAAAGAAGGCAGATGTTGCTGCAAATTATATCATGGAACTTAATCAAAAGGCTTCTGTTGGAGATATGACTGCTATTTCTGAGCTTAATGAGCTTCGTAGATTTGCAATGGAACCAGTTCTTCTTCAAGAAATTAAGCTTCTTGGTATTTATGGTACATATAAGCCACTTGGATACAATGAATCTTGTGAAGTTGAGATTACAGATTTTGCAAATCTTTCAGCAAATGAACAAGCTCTTGGTCAGGATGTGAAATTCCCAGTAATCAGAAAGAAACGTGTTCCAATTACAACAACTACTATCTCTGGTGGTTATGCTGTAGATTACAGAAAAGCTGCTCTTGGTGACATGTCTGATGAAAATACACTTCAAGATCAGGTACGTGTACAGATTAGAAATAAGGCAGCTCTATATGTTGTAAAGACTGTTTATAATGCAATCAAAAACGCTACAGGTGTTAAATATATGTTTGAGGGAAATGGTCTTACAAAGACTGGTGCAGATGAAATCATCTCCAAAGTAAGACGTTTTGGTAAACCAACTGTATCTGGTGACTATGCTCTTATTTCTCAGTTTAATGCATTTGCAGGATATCAGGGAACAACTCCTACTGTTACAGGTATTTCTGAGGCTGTCATGAAAGAAATTCACGATACTGGACTTATGGGAATGTATAACGGTACAGTTCTTAGCGAAATTCCAAATCAGTATGATCTTACAACACTCAATGCTGATGGTACTAATTTTGAAACTTTACTCCCAGCAGGTCTTGGGTTTGTTATGCCAACAGGAGGACAATCTCCAATTCATACTGTTACAAGAGGTGGTCTAACTTCTATCTCTGGTACAGATATTACTACTGGACAACTTATTACCAGATATGACCTTGAAGTTGGTGCATTAGTTGAGCCAGGACACGAATATAAAGTTGGTCTTTTACATGATCAAAAACTTGATTCATTAGCTTAATTATTATAAAAATTAATGATAAAAAATAGAGCCATACATTAATTTGTGTGGCTCTATTTTAATGGAGCGAATATGGGCGAATATTTCTATTGCTATTCAAAAAGAATGGCATATTTTATTATGGCTTTTGGTATTCGCTATGTTACATATTCCGTAAACAAGCGTACAAATACGCCATATTACACTTTTGAAAAATCAAAACGTTTGGATCAAATTATAGTTTTGTACAAATCTGTAATCCATTCTGTTTGAAGTTATTAATTAGTCAATTAGTGAAATAGTCGAAATCGAAAAAGTAATTGAAAGGAAATACAATGGCAGTTAGTAAAAAAGTTGAAAATAATACAAAACCAGTAACACACGCAAAACCTACATCCACAGTTTCTTCTGTTGAGAAAAAAGAAGTCGAAAAAAAGGTTGTGCCAAAAATTGAGAAATATAATCCAGAGAAGAAAGTAACTGTAAGAAGTATTGCAAACTGGACTACAGGATTCCAGAGAATTGAATCTAATGGGGATGTTACTATTCCTGCTAATGGATCAGTAAGACTTTTAGCAAGTGAAATTATCACACAGGTTCAAAATGGAAATCTTCTATTTACAGGAATTGATGGACAAGGTGCACATGCAACTCTTTATATTGATGATAAACCAACTAGAATTGAGGCTGATTTTGAAACCGAAACAACAAATCAAGTTGTAATTTGTGAGGAAATTGTAAAAAATCTTTTCGCAAAGGACAAAAAAGATTTTGAATCAGAACTTATAAAACTTGTAAAAACACGTGCAGAGGAATTTGCAATTATTGGGATTATTCGTAATCTAAAAATTAACGATTATGAAAAAGTTAGAGCAGTTGAAAATCTAACTGGACTTAGAGTATAAGGATGGTGAATTGATGGAGAAAAACACAACTTATACAGAAGTTATAGATAGCTTTCATAGTACATTTCAAGATAAGGTTGTTATACCAGAAGGACTTGAAAAAGTATGGTTTTTAAAAGCAGTTGGAAAATATTCTTTTGAGATTGACTCCATCAATTTTGATGAAGAATTAAATGAGTTTGATTCTAAATTAAAAAGATACACAATAGATACTCTTGGTCTTATGATGAAGAAATTTTATCAAGAACGTGAGCTATCAAAAGTTAATAAACGTATCAGTATTGTTTCTAAAGATTTATCTATTGATGGTTCTAATGGAAGTAAATCTGCTACGCTAAATGAACTTGCAAAAGTATCCGAAGAATTAAACGAAATGATATATAAGCAAACTCCTTCTGCTTATGACTAGGAGGTGTCTAAATGCAAGAATGGTATTTAATGACACCAGAAACTAGACCTAATATCACAGGTGGTTTTGAAAATGAATCACATGTAAATTATAAAAAAGATGCTTTTGATGAATCATTACAAACAGACATTGCTACTACTGTTACATTATTTAAAAGTAATTTAACAGATGGAAAGTCGGTAAGATGTATTATTCAAGGAAATATCGCTGATACACAGCTTAAATCATTGGAACGTATTGGATTATTTCAAATAGGTACAGTTCTTGCGGGAATGTATATTTATTACGAAGATAGATATTGGCTCATCACAGGATATCCAGGAAATAATGGAATCTATGAAAAAGTTACTCTCTCATTATGTCAATTCAAAATTAAGTGGCAAAATGATAATGGTAAAGTTATAGAACGTTGGTGTAATGGCACGTCTGCCAGTAAATATGATACTGGCAGAACTGGGAATCAATATGTAATTTTGACTTCAAATAATTTTACAGTATTACTTCCTGATGATGACGATTCGGCAAGCTTAGATGGTAAACGTGTGTTTATTGATAGAAATATTAATAATCCACGTAAAGTATTTAAAATCACTAGGTCTGATGATATTTTATATCTCTTTGGTGAAACTCATGGAGGAATTTTAAGTTTTATTGCAGATAAGAATGAATTTGATCCTAATTGCGATAGACCAGATTTAGGAATTTGTAATTATATTGATCCAAATATTTTTAAAAATCCAGAACTACCAAAAGATAATTCTTCTATAGATAATATATCCGTCACAATCACGGGAAATACTAACTTAAAAATTGGCATATCTCGTACTTATACTGTATCTTTTATGAACGGCAATTCAAAAATCGAAGGTTCATCTATTAATTTTAAATGGTATATAAAGTCTAAATTTCCAATAGATCAAAAAGTATCTGGTAAATATAATGAAAATATTACATTAAAGGTTTCAGACGAGGATTATATTGATGATATTTTTGAACTTCAAATTATTGTCAATGAATCTATTTTATCCAGAAAAGAAATCACTATCGTTGATGTTATTTAGGAGGTGCTATGAATAATTCAAACATTTTGCATATTGTAACAGAATATAAGAACAAAATCATGCAACTTCTAATCAGCAACGAAAATTATCGAAAATTATTATCTCCTGAAAAAAGTAAATGTGAAGAACTTGATGAAGTTGATGTTATTCGTGGTGGAGAATGGATTATAAATGAAAAGAAATGGACAGAGCAAGGACATGTCTTTGATCATGACTTTGTTGACGATGCTATAAAAGAAAAGAAAGTTTTTACGTTTGTTGACGCTAATATTTCTAGCATTACAAATAATATGTTTATTGATTTTGATTTATATATATTTCCATTTGTAGATAAAGATTTGATTCGTTTATCTGAATATTCCTCTCCTACTGCAAAAGAAGTAAAAAACATGGGATATTATGCAACAAGCACATACGCAAATCGAATAGATGCTATGTGTGAATGTATTGAAAGCATTATGTCAAATACAGATAAAATCAAAGGATTAGGGGAAGTAAAACCTGCATATAGAAATTTTCTACAAACATATAGACCAAACAATCAATACTATGGTAAATGCTTATGTTATCAAATCAAAAATTATAATGTTGGTGGTGATAATTGTGGAATTTACTAAAGATAGTATGCAGGATTATTTACTATATGATACTCCATATAAATACAATGATGTATTAACTATATATCCTATTACGATGGCAAATATATTATCTTTTAATAAATATCAGAAAGCATTTATGATTCGCAAAAATGCAATTTTTACAGAAAAGAAATTTATTAAAATGTCGTATTATAATTTTATCAAATATGCTTCAAAAGATTTTTCTGTAGCAGAAAAATATAATATGCCGATATTACCATTTTGCTTTAAAATGAGTTGTTATCTTTTAACTCTTATGTGCGGAGATGGTTCACAATTAACATATGATCCAGAAACATTAGATGTATGGATTAATGATTTTTTGATTACAGATGATGTTTTTGATGATTTACGCAGAATATTTATTATTCAAAATGATGTTGATTTTGACATTGATGAATTTATGAATATTGATGCGATAAATGCATTAGAAAAAGCACGAGAACATGAAGCAAAAAAGCACAAGAGTGATGCAAGTACCGAGGATTATATTGATTCTCTAGCCGTAGCACTTCATGTTACGAATGACTATATTGAGAATTTAACAATTAGAAAATTTTGGAGATATATTAGAAGAATACAGAAACATGAAGAATATCAAGCTTGTCATACTGGTGAAATGGGTGGATTTGTAAAATTCAAAGAACCACTTCAACATTGGATGACCAGTATGGAAGTTGTAGATAAATATGAAAATTTAAAAACAAACGAGGATGATCTTAGAAGCAAAATCGAAGGATGATGCTTCTTTTTTTATTGCTCAAATATAAGAAAGGAGTCATTAAAATGGCAAAGAATTCTAAAGACTTTTTAGTATCTGTAGCGGATGTTGCATTTTATGTTGATGGTGCGCTTGCATTTACAGGTACAACCGCACTCAATACATCCATTTCCGTATCAATGGAAGACCAAGAAGTAACTGGTGGTAAAGGTGCTAAGACATTATTCAAATATAAATATGGTAGAAAGCTTTCTCCAACAATTGAAATGGCAGATTGGAATCTTTCATATATCGCAGCAAATACAGGCTCTCAAATTGCTACTGCTCTTAGAGATGTTTGTGCTATCGCTGAATGTGTAACACTTACAAAGGGTGTTGGTACACTTGCTCATGAGCCAGTTGCAGGTGGAAAAGTTTATGTAGAAAAAGAAGATGGAACAATCGTAGAAGCTAATGTAAAAGGAAGTACTATTACTGTTGGCTCTGCTGACGCTACAGTTAAAGCTACATATAAATTTAAGAAGAGCGCCAAATTCATTACAATTGATGCAGATTCCGCACCTCTTATCGGTACTCTTATTCTATCCGCAGATAGATATAATAACAAGAAAGGTAAAGTAGGACAGGTTCAGATTGAAATTCCTTCTTTCCAACCAAACGGTACATTCGATATTTCTCTTGAGGCAGAAGGTGTATCTTCTTTCTCCATCGAAGGTGACGCTCTCGCTGTTGACGGAGATAGCTGTGCAGATGGTACTGTATACGCTTACGTAACAGAAGTAAATGATGGTGATGCTGATGTAGCTATTACTGATATTGCTGTAACTCCTGCGGAAGTTGCAATTAAAGGTAAAGGTACTGCTGATCTTTCTGTCATCGGACTTCGAGGTGGACTCTATTCTAATGTATCTATTGATGCATCTGAATGTGAATTTGCTTCCGAGACTATCGCAACAGCAACCGTTAAAGACGGAACAATTACAGGCGTAGCTGCTGGTACAACATATGTAACAGTAACACATAAAGCATCTGGTTGTAAAGATATCGTTAAGGTAGTTGTATCTTAATTGATTTAAAAAATTAGGGGGAGGAAATTTCTTCCCCCTTCTATTAAAGGTAAGTAAAAATGTGTAAAAATTGTTCAGAAAAACTTGTAGAAAGAACTGGGCGAATCATGCTTTTTTGTAAATTAAAAGGTGATATTACAGATGAAGATTTGTCTAAACTTTGTACATGTCAAAGATATTGTAATGAAAAAGATAGATATATCCCATATAAACAAAGGGAGAACTGTAAAAATTTTGAGAATATATGTTAGTGTTAAATATTATAGGGTTAGTAGAGATAAAAACACTAATATGTCTTTTATTTGTACTAACCCTATTTTTTACGCTAAAAAGAAAGGTGTGATACTTAATTGAAAATAGATCGTGAATATAGCACGAATTGGTCAGAAGAATGTAAATATCTCCTGGAACACGGAATCAGATATGTTTTTGTTAAAAATATTGATGGTGTGACTACATGGAAATATAAAAAGAATGAAGAATTATTTCTAACACTTGCGGAATTTTATGCAAATGTATACACGAGGTAAATATGGCAAGAAGTGTAGGCAAACAATTTGAAGATAATATAAAGGCATCTTGTCCAAAAAGGCTTTTGGTTTATAGACCACCAGACGCAGCTCAATCATTTAATATGACTTCAAAATTACGATTCAGTCAGCACTCTCCCGCTGATTTTTTCTTTTTTAATGGAGAAAACGGATTTTTTTATGTGATTGAATGTAAAACATTTCAAGGATCGTGTAGTTTTGAAAGAGACAAAAATGACAAAGGAATAATTCATTATTATCAAGTAGAATCTCTGAAAAAGTTCTCTTCCTATGAAAGAGTGATTTCAGGGTTCTTTTTAGATTTTAGAAAAACTGACAATACGTATTTTTTATCAATACAGGATTTTATTAAAATGGAGAATAATTTAAATAAGAAGAGTTTTAATGAGCAAGATATGTTTAACTACTGTTCTCCCATTGTAATTGAAAAAAAGAAATTAAAAGTAAACTATAGATATAATATAGAAAAATTTCTATTGGATAGTTTAAATTAGTTGAAAAGTGAGGAATTAATTTATGATCAAAAATAATTTACGTATCAAAGAAAATATTACACTTATGGATCAAGTAAATGCTATTGAATTTATTTCTGAATATTATTTTCAGAATGGTAGATATACACCATATTATGCAAAAACGGCTGAGACTATCGCTATTGCTACATATTTCATCACAGGGTATACACTTGAAAAAGATGAAAATGGAAATACCGAAAATCTTCTAAAATTGTGCTATGAAGATGAAGATATGCAAAATGCAATTGAAACTTTTAGAGAAGATAGATTTGTTTATAAGAATATCAGAGAATTTATAAAGGAACAAGTTGCTGATAAAGTAGATTTTATGAAAAATAAAATCATTCATGCGAATCCAGATCTCGATATTATTGTAGAAGCCGCAAATGTAATTATTGAATCTTTAGCTAATTTTGCAAATATGAATGTTGAGTTAATGAACCCAGAAAATATGCAAACAGTGATTCAAGTTGCACAAAAACTAAAAGATTCTAACATTCCAATCACAAAGGAGTTTATTACACAGGTTATTCGTGATGCAGCCGCCTTTGATTTTGATAATGCTACAAAAGAAATTCTTGATGGTAAAAATGAGCAAATTAAAAATTTGTCAGACGAAAACAAAGAATTAAGAAAATATAAAATGTTATGGGATTCCCGTAATACAAATAAATAAGGAGAAATATTATGGGTGAATCATTTGATTCATGGGGTGCGTTAGAAGCTGCTTTACAAGCAGAATTGGAAAGTGCAATGAATGAAACAGAATCTTTGTGTTATTTGGATGCCGTAAAAAACACAAGTGATTATCGACAAGTTCAACCGAAAGTATATGAAGTAACTGGACAGCTTGAAAACTCTGGAAGATCAACTGGTGTTGTAGGTGGAGGTAACAGTTACTCATTTGATATTTATGATGATATGATGTTTGATTACGACACAGGTACATGGTCTACCCCAAAAGTATTCACTGTTGCAGAAGCAGGTGGATTAATTAACCCAGGAGGATTTTGGGCTAAGACCGAAGCAGATATACAAAAAAATATAGACGCTGTTTTTAGCGCACATTTTGGATAATAAAATATAATTTTTGGAGAGATTCTATTCTCTCCTTTTTTGTTACAAAAATATGAATAAAGGAGGGAAAAAACTTGAGTGATTTTAGAGCGCATATAGTTGGTGACTTGGACTTATCAGAAGCTAGAAGTCAAATGGAAAGCTTCTTGAATGAATACAAAGATAAAAAACTTAAAATAACACCTGAGATAAATACTTCTCAAGCTCAAAAAGCAGGTGAACAAGCAGCTCAAGCCGTTTCTAAGGGCATGAAAAAAAGCGCACAAAGTACAGGCGCTCAATTTGCACAGGCTGTTTCTAAAGGTGCTTCAAAGAGTAAAAAAGGAAAAGATCTCTTTGGATTCTCAGAAGAACAACAAAAAGTACGTAAAAAAATAGAAAAAGATGCAGAGTCATTACAGGGAGCATATCCTGGATTAAATAAAAAAGACGCTAAAAAAGATGCTCGTGGATATTATACAGCACGAGAATCTGAACGTAAAAAAGCTGAACAGGCGGCTCAAAAAGCTTCTGAACAAAAAATGAAGGATTCTATCTCTGCTATTAATGAAGAATCTAAAGAAAGAGAAAGAGCGGAAAAACAGAATTATCAGGCACGTAAAAAGTATGCTGATGCGATAATGAAAGAATCTCTTGCAAATATCGAAAAACAAAATAAGAATAAAGCAGATATCATTAAAGCACAAGCATCTGGAAAAGATTCTACAGTTGATGTATTAAAAGAGCAAAGAAAGCAACTAAGAGCCGAAGGAAGAAAGCTACAAAAAGAAATGCGTAGTTATGATGATATATATTCTCCTTCAGAACGTTCTCAGATTCTTCGCAAAAAGAGGATGGAAAGTTCATATGATGTTGATATGGCTCGTGCGGCTGTATCAGATAAAGTAGCTGCTTCTTTGAAAGTAAGTTCTTCTGGAAGTGCATCATCTTCTAATTCTACAAAGTCTGGAAATAACAAAATCAGATATAATGTTGAAACAGGTAACTATGCTGCAAGATCTTCAAAAATGGAAAAACAACTTTCTGTGTATAGTGGTCAAGATACCGAAAATGTAGCAAAAGCTACTACTGCTCTTAAAACATATAATGAAGAATTAGGAAATTTACAGAATCATTTTAACGGAAGTAAACGCATGAATGGTTCAGAACTTGCTGCAAGCTTTGAAAGAATGACTAAGGCAGGGGACACATTTAAAAACACTCTTTCACAGATTAATGATACTCAATCGAAAAATTTAGCAACGGGTGTTGCTGAACGAGGTGCGAATAAAATTGCAGCTTATTACGAAGCAAATAGCAAGGCTGTAAAAAAATATGGCGCATCTTTAAAAGAACTTGAAAATCAATATCGAAATGCTAAAACTGTTGAAGATAAAAACGGTATAGAAAATGAATTTTCTACTCTCAAATCAAGAATTTCAGCAGAGGGATTGACTGGAAAATCTGGATTAGATGATGCAAAAAGAGCTTTCAAACAGATTGGACAATTTGCAATGACATATGGATTAATCCAAAATACGGTCATGCAAATTCCATCTCAAATGATTGGTGCTGTTAAAGATGTAGATTCATCTATGACAAATCTTTATAAAGTAACAGATGAAACCCAATCTCGTTATGACCAATATCAAAAATCAGCGGCTCAGTCTGCTACTTCTCTAGGTAGAAGTATGTCATCTTATATTAATCAAACCGCTGAATGGTCAAAGTTAGGTTATTCACTCGATGATTCTGAAAAACTATCAAAGTTAAGTTCAATATATGCAAATGTTGGTGAGGTAAGCGATGATACAGCAGTTTCAGATATGGTAACTGCTATGAAAGCATATAACATCAAAGCTAATGATGCGTCAAAAATAACTGACGCATTAAATATATTAGGAAATAACTATGCTACTTCCTCTGCTGATTTAGGTGAGGGGCTTTCCAATTCTGCTTCCTCTTTAGCTACAGCAGGAAATGACATAAATCAGTCCCTTGCTATGCTAACTGGTATGTCAGAAATCACCCAAAGCGCAGGTGAAGCTGGAAATGCTCTAAAAATACTCTCCATGAGGGTGCGTGGATATGACGAGCAAACCGATTCATATACTAATGACACCGAAGAACTTTCTGGTGCTATTGCAGACTTGACAAAAACAGCTAAAACACCTGGTGGTATTAGTTTATTTACTGATGATAGCAAACAGACTTATAAAGATACATATACTCTAATGAAAGATATTAGTGAAGTATATGATGACTTAACCGACAAGAAAAAAGCGGAGCTCCTCGAAAAATTAGCCGGCAAAAATCGCGGAAATCAAATCGCAGCTTTGATTCAAGGTTTTCAATCTGGACAAGTTCAAAAAGCTTATGAAGATTCAATTAATTCAGAAGGTTCTGCACAACAAGAACAAGATCGTTGGTTAAATTCCATTGAAGCAAAGCAACAACAATTTCAAGCTGCGATGCAGAATTTGGCTACATCGACAATTTCATCAGATTTCTTTAAAGGTATAACTGACACTGGAACAGGTGCTTTAAATGTATTAACAAATATTGTTGATAAATTTGGACTTCTTAATACCGCAGCAATCGGATTAGGTATATTCCAAGGCAAGAATAACAGCGGTGAGAGTACATGGGATTCGCCCCATGCGTTCTTCAAAACGACTTATGCCGCTTGAGAGTTTAGCAGTAATGTGTACGAGCTTATTTATAAGTAAGGACTCTCTGGTAACTTTTTAAATGGAGTAGGTGGTAATGCCCCACTCTCCTGTTATGAATGACAGGACGGGAAGCTTTCACAGTTCAAAAGGCTGTGTCACATGAGTTTGATACTAAACTTATATTTAATAGGTATAAGTGGCAAATCTGAAAGGATGAGGTATAGTAACAATTCAAACTACGAAGTGATCCGCAGGCAAGGCTTCATTGCTATACAATGGATGCCAACCTCAACGAGTATCATGAAAGGGTGGTTTTATTAAATGATAAAATCATTAAGGTGTACTCTAGCGATAGGGAAGATGGATGCCCGAAAAACAACGTTACTATTTTATATAGGCGTAAATTCACGGATAGTTTCTATATACTACCGTTCCATCAGCGTTTGGGAAATTATTATGTATATGTAAATACTTCATGTATGTGATAATGCAAATATAGAAAATTTTAAGTATATGTTCTGAATATATGTTCTGAATTGTATCGTGTCATACTCTGTCGTATAATAAATGATGAAGGTTATTTATTATATGGAGATGAAAAATATGTTAGCATCATTATGCTTTTGTTCTATAGGAGTTTTGTTTGGAATTATTTTTACTTTTTTATTTATAAATTTTGATTCACAATGGAAGATATGGTTAGAAATGTTGTTTGGGACAGGTGGCTCAGCAGGAGGATTGTTATACTTTTTTAAAGTATTTAATGTTAAGAATCAGAATCAAATGTTTTTAACCACTCTTTGTTTTGTTGGAAGCATGGTGTTGTCTATTATTATTTCTTTGTTTGTAATGTGTATTTTAATAAAAGATAAAGATGATACAGATATATTAAGAATTAGAGATATTTTACTTGGTCAAAAATCTTATATAGAAAAATATTATCAAAGTAGACAACAGGAAATTGATGATAAATTAAATATTAAAAAACTTCAAGAACGAGAAAAGGAATTATCTGAAAATGAACGTAAAATAAATGAAGAAAAGATATTTTTGGAATCAGAAGAAGCTCGAATATTAGATTTAGGAAAATCTAAATTATATATGGAATTACCGATAAACAGAAGAATAACAATAACAAAAGAATTTATGAAGATTATGCCATCGTATACTAAAGATATATGTAATTGTATGAATACTATAAATAATCAAACTCTTTTATTTCTTGACAGATATAAAAATGATATAAACGAAGCCAATTTACTTGATTTAAAAGCATATTTATCTTCTATTTCTACATATATTTTAAATGGGATATTTGGATCAGGTGATGGAGTGAGAATACATTTTAGATATTATTCATATGAAGATAATGGATATCAAATGTTAGTTGCTGTGTCTAACGGTTCTAATCTTATAACATCTATGACGATAATACCTTATGACAGTGATAATATGATTAAACAATCATGTAAGGTAAAAAGAGGATTAATTAAAAGTATTAATGCTCAACATGATTACCAATCAAATAACTGTGTAACATGGCAAGATTATTTTACTTATTCATTTTATAATTTGAAAATATTAAATGATATTCCTTATTTATCGTTTGGAATTTCTGTTAAAAATTCTGAAAGATACAAAAAGACATTTTATTTTATGAATTATTGTATGTTTGAAGAATGTCTGAAAGATAATATAGAAATGATAAATAATTCGATGGATTTATCAAAGATTATATATGGAGGTGATGTACAATGAAAGTATCTCGTCTCACAATATTTGAATTAATTGTAGTTGCTGACGAAAAAGGAGATTATGATCTTAAATCTAAAATCATGCAAATTATAGCTAAATGTATGAAAGAAAACAAAAACAATTTGCTTTTTACACCATATTTTGAAATCAAGCAAAGAAAAGATGTACATACGATAAGAAATGCGATGAAAAAATATAATTTAGATGTAGAATATAAAGAAAAGAAACAAGCATAAATTAAGGAGAGTATTTACTACTCTCCTTTTATCATTACCACTTATATCCACATTTTATTTTGTATATTTTAATACAATTTTTTCATATACAATTTTCGGAACATTTTCTTGTTGGTAATCATCTATAAATTTTTTATCAAACTTCCATTTTACAACCGCACTCTCCCACGATGGAATTTTACTTCCACGTTCAATAAGCATATTAAGATGATCTTTTACTTCAAATTTTGTCATTAAGTGAGACTCAATTACTGAGCAAAGAATTATCCTTCTTGCTTCGGCTGATAAGTTCCTTTGACTGCTTACTGTATATCCACATTGATAAAGAATGGATTGTTTTTGTAATGATATAAAATTATCATCCTGAGTATTGCTATTTATTGTTTGATCAATAATTTGGCATAGTATTATTCCACTAATTTTATCAAAATCGGATTTTAACATGTAATACTTTTTACATGTTTTACAATATGCCGCTTGTACATCTAAATATTTCACTTCGCATGTATCATATAATATTGGAACTTTAGCAATTACATCTTGTATTTCATGATTATCGTGGGTACATTTCTTAGTAGTCTTTAATACTATAATATCTCGTATGGATAATTTTTCATAATTAATTATTGTATTAGATGGTTTGATTGTTTTAGATTCATCAATATTGTCTATAGATGATATAAATTCTCTTAAAGCTTGTGCATCTTGTAGCAATTGTTTTTCTTTTTCTTTATCAAAAATTTTATCACTTTTCATATAAGAAAATAAATCTGATGAGATAACCTCATTTATTACTTTTAGAGAATCTTTTATTCTTTCAATGGCAAGATTTATGGCAGATATTTCATTACAAACTTCTTTGTCATATCTTAAAATAATATTTTGTATATCTTCTGGTATCATACGTGTGTTCCTTTTGTGAGTTTTTATTTACCTGGTTCCCATTTATATCCACAATTACCACATCTATTTACAGTTTTATTACTTCCAAGAAATCCTGTAAGAAATGAATAACCACGTTGTCCAGTAGTTACATTAGTTGAATTACATTTCGGGATATTATTTAGGATTTTTGTGTCGTGTATATTTGAGAATAATTTTATCAACATCTATTTTCTTAATGAATTTTTCATTATCAAAATTTTGTACAAATTCCTTATCTTCTTTCCATTTTGATATGGCATTGTCCCAACTTTTTGCAGAATCTTTTCTTAATTCTCCATTATGAATATTTGAATCAATATAACAAATAATTTCGGCTTTTGTCATACCATTATATATCTGTACTCCTAGAATGGTTTGTCTTTGTTCTTTAGTGAGATTATCAGAAACATTAACATTATATCCATATTGCGTGAGCTTTGATCCAGTTTTATCATAGTTTGAAGAATCATATGTAGTGTGTTTATTGGATTGATTTTCTTCTTTTGTTTTGTCTATAACTTTGCAAAGAGGAATACCTTTTAATTCATTGTATTCTAATATTGTAGCAATATATTGATCACAATTTCTGCAATATGATATATTAATAGTTTCAGGTGATATAAGTCCATTTGGTAAAACAGTCATAATGATAGCTTCAACATCTTCTAATTTATGATCTTTAGATGAGCATTGCTTTAATGAATTTAATACAATAATTTCATGGGTGGATAATCTGTTATAATAAGAAGTATCAAGCCTAATATTGCTATTATCAAAATTGTCTTTATTTGAATCAAGAATAAAATCTTTGTTACATCTTTTACATGTAAATCCATTGGATCTTACGTTAGCTATGTGATTATGATATTTTTTTATTATGGATATCTTTTTTGTGATTAAAGTACGATTACATATTGGACAAATTTGATTAGCCAACACATATACTGTTTGTGTGTTAGAAGCGTTTTCAACAATATTTGAATTAAAATTTTCTTCAACTATTTGACGTTCTTCGTCATTTAATGGTGAAAACGTTTCAATTTGACGCAATGTACTGGCGTATGTTCTTAAATCTTGAGATTGTTTAAGACATTTATTTTCAAATTCTTTATTAACATCCTTATTATTTGCTTCACTTAAAAGTTTTTGAAGAATTATCCCACTTGCTGTTTTTAATGCATCTTCTATTCTTATAATAGATTTATTAATAGAATCAATTTCTTCTGTTATAAGTTTTTGATTGTCTAAAAGTATTTCAATTATGTTTTCTGGTATCATACGAATGTTCCTCTTTAATATTTTACTTGCTTGGTTTTCATTTGTAGCCACATTTTCATAAGATTTGTAATACTCTGATTAATATTCCAATCATAGTTACTACACATAATCCAATGTATATAGTTCCTTTTCTTTTGTTATATGTCATCTTACTAGCAAAATATTTATCATAAAATTCTTTTATTGCAATTATAAGTTCAATCATAACAACAAAAGTAGTAAATTGAAGAGAATGTTGATCAATAATATTTCCTTCTGGATTAGTTAAAAAATCATTTCCTGTAATGAGTACAATACTTAACATTATTGAGTATAATGTACCAACAAGAAAAACTATTATAAGAGAAATTGCTTCTTTTTTAGATTCTGCCATTTCCTTTATAACTTGAGGTATAATAATTATTAGAAATAAAACAAATGCTCCCATAATTCATCTCCTATTCTTTGCTATATTATCACATATTATATTAAATGTATATAGATAGCCCAAGTCTATAAATCATAATTTCGTAGATATTCAACTCAATTGGTAATTATAAATCAAAGAAAAAGACTTATAATGAGTTAGATGGTATTCTTGGTCAAATGAATGAGAAATCTTCAAATCGTGAAAAAATTGACAAGAATTTCCTTGAAAATAGTGGAGCGTCCGCAAGTACCATTGATGCTTATGGTAAAAGTCTAAAAGGTTTTAGAAAAGAATTAAATAAGACAACAAAGGATGGAAAAGAAGCTTCTGCTACAATGAAGGATTATAATGAATATCTTTCTAAAAATGGGGAAGAAACTATTCGATCCACTAGCGTGACAAAAGATTTAGGTGCAGGTTTAAAGAATATCGGTAAAACCGCTCTTTCAATTGGTGGGAATATTCTTATTGATACAGCGATTTCTTATGGTCTTACTAAAGCCGGAGAAGCATGGAATAACTATTCCAACAAACAGGAAAATGCTATTGAGAAAGGTAACGAAGCACTTAGCAAGTATAAGCAAACAAATAGCACCATGCAAGAAGCAACTTCCTGGATTAAAGACAATGCGGAAAGATATACTGAACTTGCTAAAGGTGCTACTTCTTTAGGTGAACAAGGTTCTCTTACAGATTCTGAATTTAAAGAATATAATGAGCTTTCTGCTCAGATGGCAACTTATCTTCCATCTCAAATCAAAGGTTATAACTCGCTTGGTACAGCTATTCTTTCTGTAGGTGATAGTACAAAACAAGTAAATAATGCTTTACAATCTGAGAAATTAACTCAGTATGCGAAATCTGCAAACGAAGCAAGCGATGTTATTGATAAATTCAAAGCAGAAATGTATCAAAATGCAGGTCTTACAAAAGAAATCGGTCTTACTAATCAACAAAAAGCCATTGAAAATTTCCTTGCTGATTATGATGATAAAGATTATGGTGGTCATGGTAATAAAATTAAAGAAGCTTTTCTGCATCGTGGGGACGGAATGACCACTGGTATGTATGCTTATTTAAATAATGCAAATCTCATAGAAACTTTTAAAAAAGCTGGAATTAAAGGTTCTTCGTGGTTTGGTCAACAGTATACACAAAATGATTTCTTAAATAAGGATAATATTGATACTCTCCGAAATTATCAACAACAGTTATCTACAGAAGCGCAAGCATCTGTAGATGCTATCAAAGAAATTATGCCAGCGTTTCTACAATCAAATAAAGATTATTTAGATCTAACATCTGAGGATAATAAACCAGAAATTGACTCAATGATGACAAATCTAATATCTGGTCTTGATCAATCTGGAATAGAAACTATATCTGGTGGAAATTTGGGAGAAATTAGTTCGGATGAATTGAAAAAAAATATCCGAAATTGGTCTAGTAATCTAGTAAAAGATTTACAGAAAAAAGACACTCAAGATGCTCTTACATCTCTATTTGCATTAGATGATAAGAAAACTAAAATGTCATTTGATGAGTACGAAAAGCAAGCAGATGACGCTGTTAAAAAAGTACGTAAGCAAACAGATGCATTTACCGATGAACAATTAAGAAACAGTTCTGGAATCCATGATACATTAGATCAACTACAAACAGATGTTGATAATATCACAAGCAAGTTCAATGGAGATAAAGGATTTTCTGAGGATAAATTAAAATCTGATTATACATCTTCTCAATTAGATGCACTCTCTTCCATTGCTACAGATAAGTCATTTACAGGAAATTGGAAAGCTGCTCTTGATCAGATGAACTCTGTAGAACGTGCAGCACAATTATCTGCTGATAAGATGCAGAAAATTGTAACTACTGCTTCTTCTAATCTTTCTACAATGCAGACTGCAATTTCTGAATCTATGTCTAATACTGGTGTTACGGCAGATACATTAAAATCATTAGCTAGTGCCGCATCAGATAATGTCGAAGGTTATGATTTCACAAAGAAGAATCTTTTTACTGAATCTGCAAAAGGTATTAAAGTAAATAAAGATGCTCTTTCTCAATTATTGGAAGTTCAACATAAAGCAAAATCAACAGATTTCTCGGATGCTATTGATAAGCAGACAAAGGCTATTCAAGATCAAAACAAAGCTGTTGAGAAAGCTAAAAATACAGAATCATATGATACTGAAAAAGCAAAACTTCAAGACATGTTTGATGACCTTGCGAAGATTCGTCAAGCACGCTCACAATATAATGCTCTGTATCAGCAACAGCAAGAAGCTCTTACAGATTATGCTGATTGGGTAAATGCACAGAGTACAGAGAATGCTGGTGACAAGTATACGAATATGGTTACAGGTTTGAAAAATGCCAAAGAACTATATAATAAGGGACTTGTCGGAACGGATGATTTTAAGAGTTTTGCAAAAATGATTTCTCCAACGGGTGCAACGGATGTTGCAAACTTTGAAGAAAATTATAATAAAGCAAAAAGATATCTCACTGACAATGATAAAGGTGTTAAGAATTTTCTTAATGACTTAAAATCTAAGGGATTAGCTACATATAGTGATTCTGATGGTTGGAACATTGGGGATATTGACCTTAAACGTGATTCTCGTGCTATAGGAATTGGAAAAGATTTCATGTCAAATATGTTTGGTCGTCTTGAAGATTATGGATTTCACAATAATGTATTTTCAACGACTGAGGAAGGGGTACAAAAACTTTCCGAAGCATATAAGAATCTTTTTGATTCTCAATCCAGAGTTAAAGACCTTGAAAAAAATGATAGTGGAAATGCTACTGCTATTCAAGGGGCAAAAGATGATGTAGAAGCGTATAAAGCAGATATTGAGCAAATTAAAAACGGATTCTCAAATGTAACTGAGGATACCGCAGACCAATATTCTGCTGAGATTGATGCAGCACATGATCAAGCTGAGTTTCTTGAAAAACAAAGAGAAGAAGTCCTTTTAGATAAAGATGGAAAATATGGAGATAAGGCAAAACAAATTGCTTCTATGATGGAAGCAGATATTGATGAGCTTAAATCAAAATATGAAGATTCTCTTGATGATATAGATGTAAAAACCGAAAAGCAGATTAAGAAAGAAGCGAAAGATAAGGAGAAAGCTAATAAAGATGCTACTTCTGACAATTCTTCTACTCCTGATTTCGGAAATAATGAACAATCAAAAAAGACATATGATGATGTCTTTAAACAGATTAAGGATGCAAAAGATAATAATGATAAAGATGTTCAACAAGCTATTGATACTTTATCTAATTTTACAGCAGATCAAGTAAATGGTGTCGATTTATTTGATGATAAATATGACAGTGATGAATTAAAACCTGCGGAACAGGCTCTTGACTCTTTGAAAGAGAAATTTCAACTGACAGATGAACAGGCTCAAATGCTAGGAAAAGTATTTGAATCTATGGGAGTTCTGAAACCCGAAACAGATACATCCGATGTTGACAAAGTAAAAGACGATGCTAAAGAAGCTGTCGATGATCTCAATGAGATTACAGGTAAACAATATAAGATTGATTTTGATACAACAGATCCAGATAAGATTCAGCAACAACTAAATGAGATTTCATCAGAAGTAGATAAACACGTTACTACTGATAGTGAAGGAAATCCTCATTACGATGAATCACAAGAGGGAGCTGTTGAAGCAGAAAAGGCTTATAAGGCGGAAGTACAACATCAGCAACAGAATGAGTATGAAACCTCTGCTATGGGTCAATATGAGTCTGACAATAATCTTGTTCAAGCAATGCAAAATTTCATGCAAGCTAAGAATGAAATGGACACTCAGACGCAGTATGCTCAGAAGGGAATGGATAATACTCTTCAAACGGCTACAGATAATGCAACTAAAGCTTATGAAAGTCTAAAACAAGCAGCACAAGAATCAGGAAATTCATCCATTGACTTATCGGATATTCAAACTGCCGAAGATAGTATTTTAGCTTTGAATAATAAAGACATTAAAGAAAAGGTAGATGTCGATACATCTCAAGCCGAATCCGATATTCAAAATTTACAGAATCTTGAGGGAAGTTCTATCACTATCAATGCGGATGTTTCTACAAATGGTGGTGTTGAAGAACTAGAAAACTCTCTCGCTTCCATTCCACAAGGAGTTTCTACAACTGTAACATGTGACGTAGAGGGTGAATCTGATGTAGATAATCTGGAATCTTCTATGGAGTCTATCCCAGATAATACCCCTGTTACGATTGATTGTCATGTTGAAAATCAAGATCAATTGGATCAGATTAATCAAAAAGCTGATCAATTAAATGCCAGTGGAAAACAAATAAAGATTAATGCTACCGTTGGTGAAGTAAAGACTGATGGTGCTGCGTCAAGCACTCCTATTGATGTAAAAGGTAATGTCACAAGCGTAACTGGTACACCATCTGGCACAGTAGATGTAAAAGGTAAAGTTACATCTGTTACTGGGAATCCATCTGGTACAGTTAACGTTAAAGGTAAACTATCTGGAAACTTAGAAGGAACTTCTGGAAAATCTGGAAAAGTTAAATTTACAGCTGATACTTCTCAAGTAAGTGGATACAAACCAGCTAACAAGAACGCAAAAGTTATTTTTGGCAAAAATTCTTCTATTCCAGATAATTATCAACCAGCAGATAAAAGTGCTAAAGTAAATTACACTTTAGGTTCTACTCCTTCATATAACCCTCCAAACTATGATAGAACTGTTACATATACAATAAAAACCGTTGGATCAGCACCTACTGGCAAGGGCAATCAAGCATCAGGCACAATGACTTCATTAGGTCACGCACGTGCATTTGCAAGTGGTTCATTAACAGACTTCTCTCCTGCTTTTGCAAAAGGAAATGTTTCTATTCCTCATGATCAACAAGCCCTGGTTAATGAAGTGTCCATTAATGGTCATTCTGAATCTATAGTCCGTGATGGAGTATGGAGTATGATTCCAGGTGGCGCTCATTTAGCAAATCTTAAAAAAGGAGATATTATCTTCTCTGCTTCTCAAACAGAAGCACTTTTGAAGAATGGAAGTATTCCTGGACATGCTAGGGCTTATGCTTCTGGAACCGTAGATGATGTTGGCGATATTGATTTATCTAATGCATTTGCAGGCGGTATGCATGGAAACTTTGCAGGTGGAGCTGCTGGTAGAAAATTAGGTTCTTCCAACAAAAAAACTAATACCACCCCAACATCTTCTGGCGGCAGTGGAAACTCTGGTGGAGGTAACGGTGGAGGCGGAGGTGGAAATAATTCTTCAACCACTTCCAAACAAAAGCACGCAGAGCAAGTATTTGACTGGGTGGCAAGAACCCTGACAAAATTCAAAGATACTGTAGAAAACATATCTAATCGTATCAATGATTATGTATCTTCTGCATTTAAGAAAACAATGCTCAATCGTCAAGAGAAAGCTATTGTAGAAGAAATTAATGCAAATAAACATGGCGCACAGTCTTATACCAATAAAGCTAATTCTATTGCATCTGGATATACATATTATTACACACCAGAAGGTTCTGACACTGAACAAAAAATGAATATCGTAATTCCAGAATCTTACAAGAAAGCGGTTCAAGGCGGATACTGGAATATTGAAGATATGGATACTACTACAGATTTTGGAAAAGGTCTTGCAGAAGCGATTCAGAAATATCAGGATTATTATGATAAGGCAAAAGACTGTACACAAGAAGCTCAGAATTTGTATAATGAGCAATTAAAAGTATTTGAACAGTGGGCGAATATGCCAACTGAGGATGCAGGTAAAAAGATTGATACATTAACAAATAAAGTCAATGGGCTTAAAAGTGCGATCTCTTCTTTATCTACAGGTAAATCTGGACTTGCTTCTATTGCTAGACAAATCAAAGTAGATAATCCTAATGTAACAAAAGCAGAGCAAAAATTAACCAGAGCAAAGAAAACACAGACATCTGCTAAAAAATCATATAATAATAGTGTTAAAGCAAAAAAACAATCGGCAAAAAAGGTTACATCTGCAAAATCTAATTTGCAATCGGTATTAAAGAAATCAAAAGTTTCTTCTACTAGGAAATCACAAATCCAAAAAGATTTAAAATCAGGACATGTTATTAGTACAAAGGGACTGAAAGGATCAACTCTTAAAGCGGCACAACAGTATAATTCTGCTGTAAAGTCCAATAATCAAAATGCTAATAAGGTTAAACTGACACGGAAAAATCTCATAACGGCAAATAAAAATGTAAAAACTCAGCAGACAAATCTTACTAACGCTAAGAAAAATCTCACTGCAACACAAAGAGCAATTCTCAGTACACAGAAATCAAAGAAAACTTTTGTTGCACAAAACAAATTATTGGATTATCAGACATCAGCATCAAAACAAGAGAATGCATATCGCCAATCTGCTTTGAAAGCAGCTAAAAAGAATATGCAGACTTATAAGAATAATGTTGCTAATCGTAATAAATCTAAAAAAGCATTATTGGCTACAAAAGGGAAAATCACGACCGCACAGAGAAACGCTATAAAGAAGAATCAAAAGGTTGATACTTCTAATATAAAAAATCCTAAGTTAAAGAAACAACTGGAAGCATATAACAAATATGTAACTGGTTCAAATCCAGATAAAGGACGTATTCTCTCAAATGCTTTAAGTACGGCTCAGAGTAATGCTGACCAGGCTCAGGCTGAATACGCTGCTATGCGTGTTACAAATGAGCAAGAGAAATTCAAGAATGTCCAGAACTATTATAGCGGATGGAATGATAGATATTCCAATTATACAGAACAACATCAGAAGAAATATGAAAAATCAGAAGCACATGGAAATTATACAAATAGTAAGAAATATGATACACAAATCAATGACTTACAAAAACAAAGAAAGTATAAACAAAATGAAGTAACTGATTTACAAAAACAGCTGAATGCATCTGTAAAAAGTGGAATTATTAAAAAGGGTTCAGAAGAATGGTTGGAAATGACTAATCAAATTCTTGAAGCCCAAAATGCGGTAAGTGATTTTGATACACAGATTGAGCAAGCAAAACAGGATAAAATTACAACTGTTTATGAAGAAATGTTTGATCGTGCAATCGAAAAAGCAAATCGGCTAAAAGATAAGATTGGTTCTATTAATGATCTTATCACAGAAGATATGATGATTGATAAGGACACTGGAAATCTGACAGAGATGGGTGCATTGTCTATTACGATGAACTCTCAACAGTTAGATACAGAACTGAATAATCTTCAAACATATGTGAAGAAACGTCAGCAAATCATGGATGATTTTGCAAACGGTTCTAGCAAATCAAAATATGGTGAAAAATCATATGATGAATTAATGTCTGAGAATGATTCAGCTATGCAGGAATCTTTGAAGAATGTAAATAATTATAGGCAGTCTATTATCAGTATTGTTACCAATCAGGCTAAAGCTGTACAGGATGCAATGTTCAAAGAAATTGATGCTCGTAAAAAGGCACTCAAGAAAAAGAAAGAGTATTACGATTATGACAAAACCATTAAGAAGAAAACGGATGAGATTGAACTTATCAAGCAACAGATTCGTGGTCTTGAAGGACTGACAGATGCAGAATCTAAGGCACAAAAAGCACGACTTGAAGCATCACTCAAGGATAAACAGGATGATTTAGATGATGCTGTACGTGACCATGTATATGATATTACAGTGAATGGTCTGGATGATCTTGAAACTCAGTTGAGTGAAGATTTTGAGAAGTGGTCTAATCAGTTAAGTTCAGACCTTGCAAAAATGTCAGATGCTATTAGTGGTGCTATTAATGGTGCTGGTGAAAACTACAGTGACATGATGGCAGGTATTGATTATATCTTGAATAATATTGGCGGTATAACTTCTGGTCAATATTTTACTAATCAAGATAAATCTAATATGAAAAACTCTAATTCCCTTGATACTGGATATAATTCTGGACATTTAAAGGGATATGCAAAGGGAACAAAGCATGTAGGTTCAAATCGTATTGCTATGACAAATGAAAATGGTCGTGAAATCATCGTCACAAAAGATGGTTGGATTACCCCATTAGAAGCTTCTGATATGGTAATTCCAAATGATATTACAGAAACTTTAATTGATATGGCGGAACGTCAACAGAATTACGCAATGAATGGTAACTTTAAAATGCCAGAACTTAAAGTTAAGGATGCTTCTGGAAACAGTGTAAACAATGTATACAATACATTTACTGTACAAGGTGATCTAACACGTGATACTCTTCCAGAATTGAATAAGATTCTTGATCTTGCAAGTAGTAAAACACAAAATGATATCCGTAAGAATAAGCGGAGATTTGGATGATTACATTGTAACACGTAAATAAATTAGGTGGCTACTCTTTCATCGGAGTAGTCACTTTTCTTATATAAAAATTGGAAAGGAGGAATAAATATGCCAGGATTTATTTATAATAGAAAATCAACAAAAAATGTGATAAATAGTTCAGAATTAATACTGGCAAGTTTTGACTCAGTAGATTCTGTAACTGGTATGACACGTGATGATGTTTCAGGTGAATCTACTATTGCACATCCCATAACAAATGAATATGGGACTACATACAATAATCTTGAAATTGAATATGGATTGATTAAAAAGAACAAAAAGCCATTTACAGAAGCGGAACAACAAATTATTGAAACGTGGCTCACATCACCAAAAATATCACAAGATATTCAAATTTATGATTGTGAAAATAATATAACAGATATTTATTGTGGAAAATTCACAGAAACAGAATGGAAACCTATGAGTGGTGGATTTGCAGGATTAACATTCAAATTTACATGCAATTCAGCATATGGGAAAAAGAAATTTAGTCAAACCTATTCTATTAATGGCAGTAAAATAAATATAACAATAAACAATCTCACAGATGAATTAGAAGAATATGTTTACCCTGTTCTGGACATTTACCAAACCTCCACTACCAATGCTACAATTACTATAAAAAATAAAACTGATAATAATAACTCTATGAGTTTTTTAACACGTAGAAATAATCATATGGTAATAGATTGTAAAAACTGTATTCCATATGATCAGACTACATCTGGAATAATTACATACAAAGATTTAGGATGGCAAGATGTAGGAAATATTTATTGGCTCAGACTTCTTCCAGGAGAAAATCAAATTGAGATTAATTGTTCTGCGACTGTCAGTGTAAAAGTAGAATTTGACTACACATGTAAAAGGGTAGGTGGATGGATATGATACCTACTTGTAAAAAAATATACTTATGTGATTTTAATTTACATCCTTTAATGGTACTTAATGGTGTAGATACTAAGTCTGTAGAATATAGCTGTCATGTAAAAGACTATGATGAACTTACATTTGATGTTGATGAATACATTATCATTAATGGTAAAAAGGTAAAATCTTTAGGTTATGATCTCCTACTTCCATACATGACTATATATTTGGAAGATTTAGGTATGTTCCAAATACAAAATCCTAAAACAAGCAATGATGGAAATAGTGAAAAGAAGTCAATTACTGCATATTCTCTTGAAAAAGAATTTGAAGATAAAAACTGGTTAAATTTTAAATGCAATACAGGTGATAAAGATTCACTTGAACAAGTTGCGGAAAATAATTTAAATGAACTCGGATATGCTAAAGAGTTTGTTACTTTTTATAATAAAAATAAACATGATTTATCGTTTATTCATCTTCTATTAGAAAAACTTCCTGGATGGTCAGTAGATGACGATGATATTGATTCCGTGTTATGGACACGAAAGCTTCCTGCTATTACACAAGATAATACAAATCTATATGCTCTTTGTTGTTCTTATATTGCTCCACGCATGGAAATTCTATTTTTATTCGATACAATTCATCGGAAAATCAAAGCTATAGCAAAAGAAAATCTGAATGATAAAAAATATGAATCAACAGTTTTTATTAGTTATAGAAATCTTGCTCAATCTATTGATATTGATGTAGATGAAGATTCTATCTTTACAAGATTCAATGTACGTGGAGATGATGATTTAAATGTAATTAATTGCAATTATGGCGATTATTATGTTATGAATCTGGACTATTTTTTATGTTCTCCATACATATCTGATGAATTACTTATAAAAGTAAAGAAATGGATTAAATATAGAGATGATAACCGTAATAAGTATATTGAAGTTGCTAAGAACGCAGCGGATGCAAGTCAAAAAGTAAATGATATTATTTATAGAAATCCCGCAGATGATTTAGATATCAAACAATGGGATGATATGAATGAAGATGGTTTAAATGAAAGTCTTAAATATTATAATTCTCTACTAACAAGTCTGCAAGTTTCTGTAGACCCAAACTGGGATGCATCGAATAATGATTTTTCAACTTATAAACCGTGGACTAAAGCAGATGGTAGTGTTGACCATGACAAGTATCTTGAGAAATTAAAAGCTCAAGAAAATGGATATGGTGGATATTATACCTATTATGATATTCTTCATTATATTATTCCAAATATTGAAATTGCTATCCGAAATCTCAAAAAAATAGATGAGAAAAAAGAAGATTATATCAAAGATTGGGAAACTAATTGGGATTTATATGGAACATCTGAATTAGATGCTTTAAATAAAAAATACACAGAAGAACTTGAAAAAGTTCAAGATTATGCAAAGCCTTGGAGTGAATTAACAGACGAAGAAAAACGAGCTAATAGTGGTAATAAAGATAGTTATAATATTTATCATAATAAATATGTAGAAATTTATGGATATATAAGTGCAAATGGTACTCTTACCGCTGCTATTGCAAAAAGAAATCAAGAAAAAAAAGAAGCACAGAAAATTCTTGATGGATATAATTCTCAAATGTCGAGCATGAAAATATCTGCAAGTATTAACAATGCAGATTATGGATTTACTGATGAAGATAAAACTGTTATATATTCACTCTTTCATGATCAAGATTATCAAAATAATAATATCGTTTCTACTTCTGTTGATACATCTGTTACAGAAATTGATAGAGAAAAGGAATTGTATGATGATGCTGTTGAGAAACTTTCAGAGGTAGCACAACCTCAATTCAAATTTACTGTATCTTTAGACAATCTTTATAGAATCGAAGCTTTCAAGCATTGGCAAGGAGAACTTGAATTACTTAAATTTATTCGTCTAGGTATTCGTGATGATTATAGTGTAAAACTTCGTGTTACTGGAATTACATGGAATCCTTGTGATGTTACAGAAGATCTCACACTTGAATTTTCAAATATGATCACATCTCGCTCTGGAAGAACTGACCTTACAGAATTACTCGATACTGAAAATAATCGTGGTTCAAAAAATAGTATATCTTTTGGTACTGGTGATTCAGACAGTGAAAAAGAATATCTATCTTCTATGCTCCAACAATTAGTTAAAATGGGAGCATTTAAAACGGCTGTTGGAAATATTGCTGGAAGTACCACAGCCAATCTCGATGAAGCTAGAATCAATACTTTAGTTTCTAACTTTATTAATGCTTCAAAAATTAAAGTTGATAACATTGAAGGTGATAAAGGTAGTTTCAATGAGTTCTTTACAAAGTATCTTGATTCAGAAGTAATCTCTACTAATCTTATCAATGGATCAAATGGGGATTTCATTGACTTCGTAAATTCTCATTTGAACATGAAACACATTACCACAGAACTTTTACAGGGCGAAACTGGCAATACTTTTATTGATTTTGTCCATAATGAGATGAAAACTGGTACGATTACGGCAGATCAAATCCGTAGTGAAGATGGAAAAACATTTGTTGATTTAGTAAATGGACAGATTCAAGCGGCGAAAATCACAACGGATCAAATTTCTGGTGGTGATGGAACAACATTTGTTGACTTCTTGAAAAATCAGATTGCTACTTCTGATATCACAGCAAATCAAATTAAAGGATGGGGCGATTCACAAACTTTAATTGACTTTGTAAATAATAAAATCACTACTTCTGATATATCAGCAAATAAAATCACAGGTCTAAATGATTCTAAAACATTCATCGACTTTGTAAATAATCAGATTAATACCAGTGTTATTAACTCTGATTTGGAGAATGTAAAGAATATCCTTGCAGGAAATGCAGGTGTTGGTAATTTACAAGCAATTCATCTTACATCTGCAAATGCTGTTATTGATGAAGCGGTTATTAAACAGATTATTGCTGCAAAAATTTCTGTAGCTGATTTAATGACTCATGAGGCTACAGCAGAGATGATAACTCTCATATCTCAAGATGGGAAACCTTCAATCGCTTTTAAAAATAGTACACAACAGTTTTATGATTCAAATGGAAACGTCAGAGTTCAAATCGGACAAGATGCCACAGGAGCATTTACATTTTCTTTATTTGATGAAACTGGAAAAGGTGTTTTGATTGACAGTGAAACAGGTGTCCATGCTGGCGCAATCGCTGACGGATTAATCGTAAATGATATGATTCAAAGCGGAACTGTGTCAAAAGATAAGCTCAGTTTTCCTATTGTTGAAACAGATGAGAATGGCAAGATTTCTATTACGAATATTCTTGACGGAAAAGGAAATGAATTTGGCGTATCCTATACAGAATATCAAGAAAGCGTTGCAACTGAATTATCAAGTATAAATAGTAATTTAAGCGGAGTATCTTCTACTGTAAGCAAAATAGATAAATCTATTACAGACAAAATCTGGGAATCGGATATTACGACAAAGATAAATGACTATGATCAAACAACTGTTAAAGATATTAGAGATAGAACTACTTCTGTTGAAAAGAATATTACGGGCATAAATTCTACCGTTAAAGATATGCAGACGACACTTGAAAGTAAAGCTGACGGAACTACTGTCCAATCACTTACAATTCGTGTATCAAAGGCAGAACAAGATATGAGTGGATTCAAACAAACCGTTGAATCAACTTATTCTACAAAATCGGAAACAGAATCGGTAAACAATTACGCTAAAACATCTTTTGAACAGCTATCAGATAAATTCTCATGGTTAGTGGATGGAACATCATCTTCTACTTCTCTCACACTTACGGATAGTTTGGTATCTGCAATCACGAATCAGTTTGTTATTAAATCACCAGATGGCACTTCTACCATTATTGAAGGTGGAAAAATCAAAACAGGTGCAATTACAACCGATATGCTCTCTTCTTCTGTAATCAAATCAAAGAATTACAAAGAAGGTACATATGTTGACGGTGCAGGTTATTCTATTTTAGGAACATTCCTTGATTTAGACAACGGTATGATTCATACACCTGGATTCTATACAGATACAATCGGAAATGCGTATTTCAATGGTACAATCAACGCATTAGATGGATGGTTTGGAACAGAGCAACATAATTGGTATATTGGAACAACTATCATTACAGACATAATGAATAATGATGGTGCGTTGACAGGCGATGAATATTCTTATTTGAAAGCTACTGAAAATGCTGCGATTGTAGTGAATGAATGGCATTTACAAAGTCAGAACGATAATATGAGCCTTCAATCTGGATTGACTACTCTTAACAATGGTAAGTTTGTACTCAATCCACAAGATAATAAATATTATGATTTTGGTATTGTAAAACCAGATATGAGTAAAGATGCAAAATCGTATAATAAAAAATTTTTATATATCAGACGAGCAGATACACCTACTACTCACCCTCAAGATTGGGAATATTTATTTCACGTGGATTATGATGGTTCTATTTGGTATAAAAATCAAAATGTTGCTGGTGGAAATGTTTTTCTATCTACTACAGGTGGAACTATCAAAGGTGATTTAACAGTCACAGGAACATTAAATGCAACGGCAAATCAAGCGAAAAAAGTAGTAAATGCTTTGAGCATCAATGGAAAAGCTTATGATGGTTCAGCGGCAATTAATGTTGGTTCTATAGCTATTGCATATGGCGGTACAGGTGGAACTACTGTCAATGAAGCAAGAACAAATTTAGGAGTGCTAGGAGTAAATAATAAAAATGGCTATTATGGATTGGCTCGTCCAGATGGAAATGATACAGATTGGATAAGATCAACTGTAAATGGTTTGATTCCTTATCAGTCTGGAATTGCTGGTGATGGTCATAGTTCTCTTGGTACTAGCACGTGGTATTTTTCAGAAGCTTATGTTGATTTTATTCATGGTTCTTTAAAAGGAACTGCTGATAGAGCTGTTTGTGATGACGAAGGAAATAAGATTTCTTCAACATATTTAAAAGCAACATCTACAGAATTTGATTCGATTACTGTTGGTAATATGATCGTAAACGGTACAGCAAGATTCGTAAATGGCTTAATGGGAACATTAACAGGTAATGTTATTGGTAATGTTTCAGGTAGCGCAAGTTATGCGACATCTTCTGATACTGCAAACTATATTAATCTTGTTGCAACTAATGAGATTCGTTTTTATAAAAACCAATTCAAAGGAGGTACTGTACATTTTGGTTATAGATGGTCAGATGGTTCTACTTCTCCTTTGATTACAGAATACAGATTCAACAATGGTAATGGATCTCCAACTCAAGTTACGGCTTCTCAGTTTAATGGTAATTTAAATGGTATTGCTACTAGAACTACTCTATTAAATCCTGTTACAACATCTGATACTTTTACAACTGGCACTAGCACATGGCGTAATGGAATAACTGATGGATATGTAGTATGGGGACAATGGTGGAGAGATACTAACTTAACAAATGATACTGCTAATTTAACTATCTGGATTAGAAAAGAAGGTACTGTTACTAGCGCAAATATGACTATTGATGGTACTATTTATGCAGTAGGAGGATTTAATGGTAACGCCACATCCGCAACCAAACTTCAAACAGCACGTAAAATTGGTAATGCTTCTTTTGATGGCACAGCAGATATTAGCTTATCTTCTATTGGCGCAGCTTCAAGTGGACATACTCATAATTATGCTTCAACATTAAGTTTGAATGGAACGAATTTTACTGTTGCATCAAATAAAATCACAGTAAGTAGAGAACAACTATTAACTGCTATAGGTGCATCATCAGGTTCAGTAAATGGATATATGTCGGCTGCGGATAAATCAAAACTTGATTCTATTACCGTTTCTGATATTGGTACAGTTGGAGCAAATAGTATCAAAGGTACTGGATATATTAAAGCTACTATAGCAAAAGGTGTAGCAACACTTTCTCATAATACTTCTGGTGTTACAGCAGGAACTTATGGTGCTGATTCTACAAACTATCTTACGATTCCCAAGATTGTAGTTGATTCTACTGGTCATATTACAAGTGCAAGTGCTTATAGTGTTACTGCGGCTAATATAGTAAGTAAATTAGGAACTACAGCAGTAAACAGAGCTACAGCAGATTCAGATGGAAATGCAATTAATTCCACTTACTTAAAACGCTCTGGTGGCGCAATGACAGGTAATATTTCATATCAAGGTACAAAAGCAACAATTGAAGTAATTAGGTTTATTGACAATAAAAACGATGTATATGGAAATGGTATTGCGATTGGCGGTGGAGGTGCAACGATTATTGGTGGCGGTGAATCTTCGGCTTTTTGTCAAAATAGTTACATTGCAACAGGTGGCGATGAAAAATTAATTTTGGCAAATGATGGAGCGATTGACTTCTATACCAATTGTCAAAATAATAGCACTACTGATGCTGCTCATGTTCAAATTGATGTTACTGGAAAATTTACAGGCGTATCTGCTCAAGCAACTCAATTAGAAACTAGCAGATATATTTTCGGTAAATTGTTTAATGGAACAAGTGATGTAGCAGGACAAGCAATGGTTTATGGTTGGTACAATTCTAATGCAGGAAACCGATATGCTAGTGGAGGATTACAAATTCGTGAAAATAATTGTGTGCAAAATAAACAATCTGATATAGCATACGCTCCTTCAATAGGATTCCATTGGTCTAATAGAATTGCAGCAACATTATTGTTTCACTCAGATGGAAACTTCTATTTTAGAAAACAAAATTTCACTGATAGAGCAACAATAGATGCCAACTTAAATGCCGGAAGTATTTCAACTACCACAGCCAATATTTATGGTACAGCGACATTTACAAATATGTCTGTTCATAATGGTGGAATAAAATCTGGTTTACTTCATCTTCAAGGCACTACATCTGCGTCTATTGCTTATGGCGCAAATAATCCGAAGATTAAGTTTGTAAATTCAGATGGAAGTCAAATAGTTGAACTAATGTACACTGATTATGATTCTGTAAGATGGCCTGCTGGTTTAGCAATGAGGGGAAATCAAGGTAATGAATATTTTGATGTACCTCATTTATATGCTAATCAAGTACATGTTGATAATCACTGTGCTTTACAGTATGACAGTTCAAATCAATGTTTGAACTTCGTATTCTCATAATACAGGGAAGATAGGTGTCATAGCCTATCTTCTCTCTCAAAAATTAGAAAGGAGGTCATTTTGGGGTTACAAGTATGGATGCCTATGATTGGAAATATTAATAATCAAGGGCTAAGTAATTTATCATATCTTTCTGGAAATTATGTACAAGGAACATGTAGCACTTTTGGAAAGTGTTTAAATGTTCCAAATTCTTCACCTATTAGTTTTACAGCAGATGGATTAGTTAATGCAAAAAAATTCAGTGTATGTTTCTGGACATTAGCTGATAATAGTACAAAAGCTGACTGGAATCAAATGTTGCAGTTAGGTGATAAAAAGACCGATGGTTCTTATGGAAGTAATTTTCGTTTTGAATCTTGTAAAACTTATCCTCGTGCATGTTCTTTTCATAATAATGATATATATGCAATCACTGGTGGAAGTAGAATTTTAGGTTCTTCAAATGGTACATGGTATCATGTTTGTGTTACGTATAACGGTACAGAACTTAAATCATATACTAATGGAAATTTAATTGGAACGGACGTAGGTAATGGTGGTTATCTTACAGGCTATGTTCAAATTGGTAGTGCAAATTATTTTGGATTAATGAACGATCTTCGTATATATGATGAAGTTATTTCACAAAAGCAAATAAGAAGTATTTATAATTTGCAAATCATTCATTATCCGTTGAACAATATCTATGAAGTTGGAATTACAAATAAATATTTTGGTGATGCTGCGGAAGGTGCTTTGAATTATGATGGCAATTATATCACCAGAACAAAACTTTCAAATGAACGTGGATATAAATACAAATTGTCCTATACAGGTACAGGAAAAGATATGTGGAAATCTTTGGAAATAGGAAGTCATTTCTCTTTTACCGCAGGAAGGACATATTATTATTCATGTAAAGTACGTTGTCATTCTAAGTCTCATACTCAATTATTTTTAAGAGCTGCTAGATGTGGTAATGATTGGGTGACAACTATGGTAGATACTTTAAATGCTGATGGACAATGGCATGAATATACTGTTTCTCAAACTATAAATGCAAATTTTAACAGAGGAGATGGCATAGTTACATGTAATCCGTGGGTAGAATTTTATACCAATGATATGAGTACCAGTGGAATGTCTTATACTTTTGATGTAGATATAAAAGATATCCAAGTAACAGAAGGACAAAAATATTCGTTTATCGCAAATGAAATGGTAACTTCATCTGTATCAGATATCTCTGGATATTCTAATAACGCATCGGTTGGTATTGGCGTGCTATACTCTGTATCTAATACATCGTTAAATATGTTAGATGATTCTGTAAGTGTAAATGATACTACTCTTTCTGTACCAAATGCAAGTGTTACTGATACAACTTTATCATTGGCTTCTAACAACGCATCCGTTGGTATCGGTGTGCTATCTCCACGTTATGACGCATGTTATTATTTTTCTGCAAAATCATATCTTAAATTTCCAAATCCAATTTATGCTAAAAAGACAATTTATGGTCTGACTATTAATATGTGGGTAAGGCTCGATAGCGGATGTGGTGTATACGCTACTATCCTATCAGGTTTAAATAATCCTACAAGTAATTTCCCTTGGTTAGCTGTAAATACAGAAAGTTCAGGTCTTTGGAGTTATATAGGGAGTAATGCACCTCAGTATGGACGAGGCATGTCAAATGAACTTTTATCATTAAATACATGGTATATGATCACATATGTTTTTAATAGTGGAAGTGTTTACTGGTATCTTAATGGTACAAGAAAAGGCGATGTTACAAAATATACTACATTAAATTATATCAATGCAGATATGGAATATTTAGCATTGGGAAACTCTTATTCAGGAACACAATGGAATACAAATTTCTGTGGATGGATTTCTGATTTTAGAATGTTTACTACGGTACTTAATGCAGACGATGTTAAGGCATTGTATCAAAATTCAGCATCTATCACTTCGACTGGACAAGTTATGTTGGCGGGTGAGGTGGTTGAATCATGACAACGATTAAAAAGAATGGAAATGCTATTGTTCCAAATTTGTATGAGTGCAAAGCGATGTCTATTTTTGTTGATGGAAATGGAATGGCTTTACAAAATAGTATTACTTATACACCAAATACAGGATTAAATTCGTGTATGCCTGAACGTGTCGTAACAGTAACTCCAAATGTAAAATATTACATTGAATGTACTCTTACATGGAATGGATTTACAAAGACAAACTCTGGTGGAACTTTTGATATGTGGTTTCAAGGTACTCAAAATGATGGATGGACAACGGGAAATCCTGTTGCAGATTCACTAAATAATATAAAGCGACCACGGGATGTTGTATTAAGTAAGATTACTGGTGTTTATACATATAAAGCTACATTTACATCTACAAACACATCTATAACAAAATTCGGAATTAGTATGAGAAGTGATTATTCAAATGGAACTGCATGGGTAACTCTCAGCGATATACTGATTGTTCCAGAAAAATATTATATTGACCTCTTATCTTCCAATTCTGTAAAGACAAAATTTCATAATGCTTATATAAGTTGCAACGAAATTATTGAGAATTAAAAGGAGAAACATATGGCTCTATTTAAAGTAAAAGTAACGAAAAAAGAAAGTGGTGAAGAAGTTGAATATCGACTTTATGAGTGGAATCCTTCCATGTTTCAAACAAATGCCACTTTGAAACTTATTACATCGGATTATCAATCTGTAAAAACAGATTTTAATGATATTGAAAAATTAGATATTTATGCAGGAGAAAACTTCTTAGCTGCATTTACAGCATATGATAGCTTCTCTTCTGCTATGGCTTTTAGTTCACAATTTTATGAGCCTGAAAGTCGTTTTGTTGACGTTATCGAAATCAATCTAACAAAAGCTGATTTGGTGAATCAAGTGCAAAAACTTGATGCTAAAATCAATCCTGTAGTAAATCCAGATGAGATGGATTTAGAAGAATATAAAACATATATCCATAATCAAGTATCTCAATCTGCTCAAGCGGATATTTTTAATGGACAGGACATTGTTATGTCAGATGGAAGCACAGGACATTTCACGTTCACTCTCGAAGATCAAAGTAATACTGCTTCTGCAATGGCATCAGTTAGAGAATTGTTAGGACAGGGAGTTCCTATTGAACAACTTTCAGTTCCGTATCATTCATCTGGAAATCCATGCGAAATGTTTTCAGTAGCAGATTTTACAAATATCTATACAACATTATATCTTCATTCTACTTATGTGCAAACATATTGTAATGCCATCAATATGTTAATCAAAGTATGTGAATCTAAAGAAGAACTTACAAAAATTACATATGGAATGGAACTCCCAGAAGAATCTATGAATCGTGTAAATGAAATCGTAGCATCTTCTAAAGCGTTCATGATGAAGATTGTAGAACCATACCTTCCAAAAACTGATACAGATATAACTGGTAAGGATGAATCTAGTAAAGACGATACTACAAAAGATAATGTAAATACAGATTCTTCAACGGAATCATCATCTGAAACAAAGAACAACTAATTAAAAGAATGAATTAATTTAAAGGAGATTTTTAATATGAGCAAATTTAAGAAAATGACACTTAAAAACGTAGAAGTAGTAAACATTTATGCATATATCAATCGTACAGAAAAGGTAGTTGATAAAAAAGGAAATGTTGAAAAAGATGAAAACGGCAATGAGAAAACATACTCTCCTACTCTTGAACTTATTAAGGATTTTAACACAAAAGCAAAATGGGCGTTTCGTGTAAATCTCAAAAAGATTGAGGAAATCAATAAGCTTTATGAAGAAGCTCTCAGAGAATTTCAGTCCGAATATGCTGATGATGAACATTCTACAGAAGAGGTTATGAAAGATGAAAAAGGTAATCCTGTAAAGAATGAACAAGGTGAAGAGATCAAGACAAGAACTGTTAAAAAGGAATATTTTGATGAGTTCCAGAATAAATACCAGGAACTTTTAGTGCAAGAAAACGAGATCAATTTCAAGCTTATCACTATTGATGATATTGAAGATGCAAACCCATCTTTTGCAGACCTTGAAATGCTATCATTTATGATTGATGATGAGGACGAATAATATCGTCCTCTTTTTTGAAAGGAGGCACGATTTATTTGGCTCAATTAAATAATTTGATCGTGACAGGTAGTTCACGATTTTTGAATAAGGTTTATTTTAGCAACGGTGGTACATTTAATGGAAATTTGAATGTTACTAATAATGGAGACATAAATATTACCAATGGTAATCTACAATTATATGGTAAAATTGCTCTGCAAGGATATGATAATTGGCTTCGTATCAATGGACCGCAACATTTTACATTTGGTATTTATTGTGGTAATGGAACATTGAGAACTGATGGAGAATTTCAAGTTGGAGATGGTGGAAATTGTTTTAAAGCAAACAGTTCTGCTATTACTTGCAATAGATCATTAATAGTAAATGCGGGTGTTGATTTTGGATATGGTGCTACAATTAGAAACGCAGGTTTGGAATTATATTTCACAACTCCATTTATAGATTTTCATTTTGATAACAGCAATAATGATTATACTTCAAGAATTATTGAAGGTGGCAAAGGTGTTCTAAATATCAATGGTGTAACTTGCTCAAGTTCAAATTTAGCTGCAAATAATGTTAGTGCAACAAACGTCAATGTTTCTTCACGTATCAATGCGGATGCTGCAACAGCTATATTTAATAATGTCTATGTTAAAGATGAACTTCGTAGTACAACATGGGCGATTGATAATATTACAAATCTAGGTTCTACATTCTATGTATCTCCATGTATTATCTTCACAAATCCAAGTGTATATATTAATTCAAAATCTGGCACTACTGTTACTCTTACTATTACTGATAACAATATTATAAGTTCTACTATTGGAGGTCAAACATGGACTTCTGGTAGTAAAATTAAACTTATGGGACGTATCAATACATCAGTTCTTGGTGTAGTAAATGGTACAATGGCAAGACAATTAAATACTACTACTGCTAAAACAGCATATATCACATTAAATTTTGCAACTACTGATGATTGTGCAGGAATTGAGCAAGGTAAAACTTATTCTGGTTCAGCCGTTGGTGATTTAAAAATGATGATGTATGAAGTTAATCTTAATGTTAATGGTACAACTAAGAACAGACCTGTAGGAATCAGAATGTCGTCTTACAATGAAGATAAGAAATCTAGTATTGATATTTATAATGGTACTGTTGATGATGGTAAGCCTATTGTGCGAATGGGATATTTAGACGGACTTCCTTCCGTTAATGGAGAAAATCCTACTGGATATGGATTCTATGCAGTAGGCAATGCTTTCTTTAGTGGTAGGATTGTAAGTGGTTCTGGTAAGATTGGTAACTGGAATATTGGTACTGACTCTCTTTATATTCCTAATGGAACTGGTATATCTTCAAATACTAATAAATGGGCTTTCTGGGCTGGTGAAAGTAACAACAAGAATGGAGCAAGTGATACAAACGCTGTATTTAAAGTTGGACACAATGGTGCATTAGTTGCTACAAACGTAGCTATTAATGGCCACGTTATAGCTACGAGTGGTAAGATTGGTAACTGTAGTATTGAAAATGGTCGCCTTGTCCTTGGTGATACCATGAATTATGCAAATCTTAATGCTAATACATATAGTAATTATGGATTCAAATTAGTTGCTGATGGAAATAACAATCCTTGGTTTCAACATTCACCACAGAGAGATATTCCTATAAGTCCTGTTGACTATAATTCATATAAGTGTAATGGTGGTGAATGGTTCAGAATTGAATTTGAATTTGCGTCTACAGTACAAGCAACTACAACTGATAACTATGGTGCTAATACATACGTAAATATCAATATTGGATTATATGGAATAAAAACAAATGGAGCAAGTTGTTGGTTTATTCCATTTGGAGGACGATCCAATTCTTCAGGAACCGTTCAAAAAGTTTCTACTGCTGTGCAACTAGATTCGGATGTTAGAAGTTTTTCTGTTTGCTTACAATGTGCAGGTTCAGGTACATTTTCTGGTACGCTTAAAATCCGTAATATATCAGTATGTAAGATGATGGGTAATAATTTAATAGTTGATGGTGCGATTACGGCAGCTAAGATCAGATCTGGCGAAGTCACAGCAAATGCTATTGCATCAAATGCTATTACGTCAGATAAGATTAGTGCAAATGCTATTACAGCAGCTAAAATTAAATCTGGTGAAGTTACATCTGATAAAATTGCAGCAAATGCGATTACAGCAGATAAGATTACCACAAATAATATTGCGGGTACTAATGGATGGATTAATTTGAGAAGTGGTACTTTTAAGTATAATGACGGTGCGTTAGCGTGGGATGGAAGTACGATGACAATTGGTGGATTTAAAATTTCAAAATATAAAATTATTAATGATGCAATTGGAATATGTAGTACTACTGGTCAAGAATGGGCTTTCTGGGCTGGTGCTTCAAGCGGTGCTAATGCGCCATTCCATGTAGGTCATAATGGAAGTTTGTATGCAGAAAATGCTACTATTGGTGGAATAATAAGAGCGAAACAATCAATTTCTGTTTATAATGCTACGTTTGCAACTTATCAAGATGTTGTTAAATGGGATGGTTCAAATTTAAGTATAGGATTGGTAGGAAATGCTGGATCAACAGGAGTTAAAGGAGCACAAATAGCGTTTTCGGGTAGTCAAATAAGTGTTGGCAACTCATCAATTGTTTGTGGGTCAATTAGCGGAACAAATAGTAGTTTTACAAATGTTTGGGTAGAAAATTTTACAAACGCATCAACTTTTAAAGAAAACATAACGTGTAATAGAAATTTAAAAGTAGAAGGTGATCTTAGATTTATTGATTACGAACAATCTGATAGTGGTAATAATGCTAACAGAAGACCCGTTGCATCTGTAACAGCAGATGGTTCTAGGGTTGCTTATCTTTCTTCTGCTGTAAAAAATAGTAAACATAGTATTTATGTAAAAGGACAATACGGAAAGACTGGTAATAACTATTCTGGCTATTATTTCTATAATGATGCTACGTCTGACATTAGACTAAAAGAGAATATTGGTGTGTGTAATATAAATGCACTTTCTGCTATTAACAAAATGAATATTTGTTCATTTGATTGGAAAGAAGAAAAGAATCATCAATCTTTAGGATTGATAGCTGACGAATTAGAGAAAATTGATCCAATGCTTACACTTGGCGGTGGATATGATAGTAATGGAAGTATGAATGTGAAATGTATTGACAGACTTCTTTTGACTGAGTATGCTATTAAAGGTATACAAGAACTTTATGAACAATATAAATTACAGAAAAAAGAAATTCAAAAGTTAAAGAAAGAAATTCAAAAATTAAAATAGGGTGAGAATTTTATTCCACCCTATTTTATCTATTTCACAGTTATCTTACATTTCACATATTTAGAACCACTTTTAATTGTGATATATGCAGTTCCTTTCTTTCTTGCAGTAATTATACCTTTACTATTTACCGCTACAACTTTTTTATTGTTTGAAGAATAGGTTATTTTGTTTTTACTATATGACGGAGAAAGCTTTGGTTTTAAAGTATATTTCTTACCTGCTTTGATTATGATATTCTTTTTTACTCCGTAGATTTTTTGAGTTTTTGCAGGTTTAACAGTAATATTTATTTTTGCTTTTAATCCACTCTTTAATATTAACTCAACCGTTTCTTTTCCTATTTTATTATATGGCTGAATTGTAATTGTATCAGATTTATCTCCTTTTTTAAGACATATGTTTCTTATATAAATACTTCCATTTAAATGAGTTCTGTCAACTACATTATCACCTTTTGCATGTTTAATTTGAAACTTTTTAATTTGATTAGCATACATTGTAACATTAGTAGTTGATGGCCTGCAATATGGCTTGATGGGATTTAATACTTTTCCACTTATTACAGTTCCACAAATTTTACATTTTTGATAATTTGAATAACCATAATCTTTATATGTTGGTTCTTTGTATTTTATAGTATCAATTCTATGCTTTCCATTTTTGCAATCTTCACAGAATGTTATAGTGGTATTCGATATTTTTGTATTTTTTACATTTGTAATGTTCTCAACTAATGATTGATCGAAGAAAGCGTAGAAATAATATATGCCTTCTGACTTTGATTCATCAAGTACATTTGAAGTTCCTTCAACTAATTTACTTTTTGGATTATAAAAAAGATTTACTGCAATAACATTACTTAAATCTGTTATATTTTTCTTTTTGTAAGTAAAGAAGAATTGACCAACAAAAGTTTTTTTATCAGAATTGTCATATGTTCTATTAGCAATTTTAAAACTAATGTTCAATCTATCTCCATATCCCAAAATTGAATCATTATTGATTTTAAAATCTGTGATAAGAGGAGGTTGCGGTTTTACTTGATCTTCCTCAATATACTTTCCCTCTTCTGCATTTCCATCAGAAAAATCACTAGCTGAAACTTTTCCTGCTGTCAATGTCATGCACAATAATAACACCGCCATTAATACAATACATGGTATAAAATGAATACCTATTTTCTTTTTCATTCTCTGTACCTCCCATAAGTTTGATAACTTCATTTTACTCTCTTATGTCTAATGTTGCAATCAAAATCGAGATACAGAGAAAAGTTAGGAGGTAAAAATTGAAAACATTGCGTAATTTTATGAAATATCTTTTACTATTTACATTCTCTGGATATGTTTACGTATGCTTAGAGCTTATCTTTCGAGGACGTTCCGACATTACTATGATGTTCTGTGCGTCCATTTGTGCCATTCCAATGATTATTTTGAACAATGTTTTTTCATATGAAACTGATATTTCATTACAAATAGGAATCTGTGCTGTTTTTGCAACTTTAATTGAATATATGTTTGGATTGATTTTTAATCAAGATTATCACATTTGGGATTATAGAAATATGCCTTTTAATATTGACGGTCAAATCTGTTTGCCGTTTACTTTTCTATGGGCGTTTATCGCTGCAATTATCATTCCATTAATGGACTGGATTGACCATTACGTATTTGATTATCTCCCAGATACAAAGCCTTATTATAAATTGTTTGGTCGAGTTATTTGGAAAATGAAATAATTAACCTTGATTGATAATGAACCACTTGTGTTTATCCGTTTTATAAAGTAATCCTATTGTTCTAACAGCATTATCATATTCAATCATGTATTCGCAAGAAAATATAATATCGTGCATTTCACAAATGCACATTTTTGTTGACACCTGTATTCTCTCGTTTTTGTATCTGAAATAAAGAGGTTTGATATTTCCCTCTGAATCAAAAGATGCAATTACAGCTACAGGTGTTAATTTTTTGTAACTCATAAAAATCTCCTATCCTAAACTTATGTTCGATATTATATACCATTTTAATCAGAACGTCAATTCTGGATAGGTTATCAATATAAAATAGGAGGTCTACATATGGCAGTTATTGATCATATCACAACAAATAATTCAGCAACATATGAAGTTCAAGATACTGTTGCTCGTATAAAAGCAAACAATTTAGAATCAGCAAACTATACAGATATCGGGGGGGGGGTTTGCAGATGGCAATACTTTCCTAGTCAAAACTGATGATGGAATGAAAAAAGGATATCTTAACAATTTTGCAAATTGGATTTTAGATAAACTTGCTACAAAAGTATACAATCAGTTAGCCACATCAAATAAAACTATGATTGGGGCACTTAATGAATTATATAGTAAGAGGTTATGTATGCAACAAGTATACAGAAATGGGGTATGGAATGATTGTAATAACATCCCTATAGGCGAAACAGCAATGGTATTTAGTTCCGCGAAAAACAAACCTCTCGGAAATACTACATGGTTTATTTTCTGTATGGGTTCAGAAGAAGATAAGATAAAGTATCAATTAGCTATAAGCTACACGACGCCATTTAGCGTAAAGACTAGAATCTACGACAGTACTAATGGTAATTGGCTGGATTGGAAATAAAATAGTAATTTCATTCTTACTACTTGGAGCTAATTTTCCTCTTCCCATTTAAAGTATATTCTTTATTGAATAGTGGTCAAGTATTAACTGATGCAATTATCGTAAGGCGTGAAAATATTACCGCTTCTGTAAATGGAAGATTAATATTGAAAATATTGTCGCAAACAATCATTTACAATTAATTACAGATTACATGCCGAAAAAATATAATATTGACATGAATGGAGCTGATTTTATTGGTTACATTTTAGCTGGTAGTCAGAGTGGTTCACCAAAAGACTATGCTAAGTCTAGCGGTGCTAGTTATGCAACACTATTTGAGGGTATAAACAAATTTCCTAATGAAACAAGTGAGTATTCAAGTAACGTTCAAGAATACAACGAAGAATTAATTGTCAATTTTATAAGCGAATTTTTAAGAATTTATATTAACTAAAGGAAGCTTTAGTTAATCAACAAAACGGGCAGGAGAACTTTCTCCCGCCCTACTCTCTTACTTACCCAAGTCTAACAACCTATGCAAGTATGAATCTGTCTGCAACGCATCAGGACTCTCACTGTCATTGACAACTACGAGTTTATTTGCTTCATTTTCAATAATTTGTCTAATGTAATCAAATACATGTAGTGTATGTATGAAGCTTTGCATTTGCTCATATGTAATCATATGGGCTTCATCTGCCATCTCGAATATAAGAATCTTTAGACCTTTTCGATGTTTATACATTTTGACGAACTCATTAATCTTTTGTTCGTCAGACGTATTTAACTCATCTACTACATAACTTTCTATATGATCAATCCTTATACAGAGCAATTTGATGTAATTTTTAATTTCATATAATGCCATATTTGTCACCTCCTTTCTGGGTAGGAAAATTATACCTGATTGAAGGGTACATTTCATTGATAAAAATTTTACAAATATGGAAGTATTTGGATGCTATTTTGGATATATTATATAAAATATTACAAATTTTTCATTTATATTGAAATATTTTCATGCAATTATCCAAAATTTTATTTATGTTTTTAATGTTCTGTCATTTTATGTTATACTATCAGAAAAATAATATAAGGAGGGATTTCTATATGAGAAATAGTGTTGGAATGATTTTGCGAAAATGTCACCTTAATTCAAAATATAAAGGATATCTTTATATTCAAGACAGCGTAGATATTATAATCAGTTGTATTGAAAATGATAAAACAACATACATAACAAAAGATATCTATCCTGTCATCGCACATAGGTATAATTCAACCATATCTAGCATTGAAGCTGCAATTCGTCATGCAATATACAGATGTTGGAATGACAATAAATCATATGTATGTGAAATCCTGGAATATGATGCTTCAAAATGTCCTAGCAATGCAGAGTTCCTAAATGCTCTTGCGTTGTATTCTAACTATAATGATTAAACGAAATATTTTCTCTATAATATGAAAGTAAAATGTAAAACAAAATAAGATTTTTTAAGAGAGTCTTGAGTTATTTCAAGGCTCTCTATTTTTATGCAAAGGAGGTTACTTAATATATGGCTGAAATTAAAGGAATTGATGTTTCTGCAAATCAAGGAAACATAAACTGGAAAGCCGTAGCTAATTATGGAATGGGTTTTGCTATTCTCAGAATTACAGAAAAAGGGAATGTGATTGATCCTACTTTTGAAAGAAATTATAAAGGATGTGTTGATAACAAGATTCCAGTAGGAGTTTATAAATATAGCTATGCTACTTCTATCGAGCAGATTAAAACAGAAGCAAATATAGTTATAAAAACTCTTAATAAAAGAAAACTTGATTATCCTGTTTTTTTGGATATTGAAGATAAATGCCAACGAAACATTTCAAAGAGTGTAATGATGCAAATGATCAATGCATTTAGAGCAATTATTGTTAAAGCTGGATATAAGTTTGGAATTTATTGTGGTTATTCTTGGTATCAAAATAAGTTGCCAGATGGTGCTAAAAAATACGATTGTTGGGTGGCAAGATATAGTTCTAACGATGATGGGTTTTTACCAGAAAGATTAAGAATCCCTGCTTCTACTGGTATTGTCGGATGGCAATATAGCTCGAAGAGTACCATAAATGGTATCCCTACCAAAGTAGATCGTAGTGTTTTCTATAAAGACTATTCTAAAACTTCCACAAACACATCTAATAACAATTCAAATAAAACACCACAAGGAGGTGATAATATGTCAAATAATATTGTACAAAATGTAATTAATGATGCAGTTTCTTTTGCTATAGGAATCGCAAATGATAATTCTCATGGTTATAGTCAAGCAGTAAGAAGTCTATATAATATCACAGTTCCTAAGTCATTCGACTGCTCTTCTCTTTGCTGTACATCCTATTATTATGCGTTCCTAAAAAATGGATTAACAGAGCAAGCCAACTATCTTAAATCACATTGTTCTTATACGGAAAACATGCTTAATATGCTTAATGTAGGATTTGAGATTGTAGCAAGAAATCAAACTGCTCATGCTCAAATGCAGAAAGGCGATCTTGAGTTAAATGTTACTCATCACGTTGCTATGGCAATAGATAAAGATAACATCGTACACGCAAGATCATCAGAAGGAACAACAAATACCATTGATGATTCTGGTAACGAGATTAGAACTCAACCTTGGTACAACTATTCTCATGGATGGACACATCGCCTTCGTTTTACAGGCAAAGGGCTTAATCTTAATTCTTCTACAAATACTTCCACAACTGTCACAAAAAACTGGATTGAGTACGGAGATAGAGGCAATAATGTCAAAACTCTTCAAACAAAACTCAACAAAGTTGGATATAAACTTGAAATCAATGGTATTTGTGGTAATGCAACTGTAACTGCAATTAAAGATTTCCAGACGAAATATGATCTTGCTGTTGATGGACAGGCAGGTAAGAACACTATTACTAAGCTTGATTCTGTAATTTCTGCAAAGGAAAATAAGAACTTTAAAGCATTTGTTGGTGCATGTACAACAGATGGAACATCCGTATATCAGAAAGCAACTGGTGCTACTGCTCTTGCTACATATCCAATGCTTAATCGAGGAAATCTTGTTGATGTTATTGGAGTGTCTGGATCACGGTATAAGATTAAAATTGCAAATGCTTACACAGGTTATATTGATAAAGCAAAGATTACAACACCTGATAAATTGACTAAATCTGAATATCCATATGTCGGAAAATGTACAGGAAACGATGTGGCTGTACGTAAAGATGCAGGAACTTCTTATGCAAAAATTTCTGGCTACCCAACACTCAATAAAGATAATAAAGTTGATGTTCTTGGAGTTAAAAAAGACAGTTCTGGAAACGAATGGAAACAGGTAAAAATCGCAAATAAATATGTTGGTTATGTATTCGGTAAATACATTACTAGAGTGTAGAAAGGATGAGTGTAGTTGGAAAATGGGGGCTGTAGATGCTTTAAAAGGGATTCATGAGATTGGAGTATATAACGCTCTAATCTCTTTTATTTTGGTAATAATTCTTTTCATTACGTTTTTAGAATTATTGCAAAAAATTAAATCTATTATGGGTATTAAATTCAAAGGAGATTTAGAAAAAGAAACGTTAGATAATAAGATGATAGAATTTGAAACAAGGCTCAAGATGCAAGAAGAAAAGATTCAAAAATATAATGATGATTTATTTGAAAAACAAAAAAAATATCATGCTGAATCTATTGAAATTCGTAATGGTTTAAAACAAGATCAAGATAATTTGAGTGACCAAATTTCAGAGTTAAATCAAATGATGAATAAGCTTAATAATAATTTTGTTAAAAAAGAAATATCTGATATGCGGACAACTCTATTAGATTTTGCAAATGCCATAATGAATGATAGGGATTATAATCGTGAGCAATATGAACATATTCTCGATGTGTATCAAGATTACGAAAATGTCTTAGAAGAAAACCATATGGATAATGGACGTGTTACACGTTCAATGGAGTACGTAAAGAAAAACTATGATTATTTAATAGAACATGGTTTTAAGAAATAATTTAAAGGAGGATTTTTTATTATGAGTAAAATTAACTGGACTGTAAGAGCAAAAAACAAAGCATTTTGGGTAGCACTTATTCCTGCTGTATTACTTTTAGTACAGGTTGTTGCTGCTGTATTTGGATTTACTATTGACCTTGGCGATCTTGGAAATAAACTACTTGCTGTAGTTAATGCACTTTTCGCAGTGCTTGCAATTCTTGGTGTAGTAACTGATCCAACAACAGATGGAGTATTTGATAGTACACAAGCTCTTGAATATACTGAGCCAAAGAAAGATAATATTGAATGATATAATTTTAGGGTATAGCATTTTAGCTATACCCTATTTTTTACGCTTTAAAATTGTATAGTTCCTTAATTTTTTGAGCAGTATTTACATCTCTAAGTTTTTCAATATATGGAATACTTTTTAGTACTTTACCGTTATCAAAATTTTTAGATAATTGATTTATCCTTGATTTATTTATTGGAGTTTGAGTAGATTCTAAATTTAAAAATGCCCATATGATTTTTCGTGCTAAAAACATTTCGTAGGGTTCTATATTATCTCTTACTAATCCATACGATTTTGGCAATCTCATAAACGTGACATTAGTAACATTTATGGCTCGTGCAATTGATGAAAATGTAAGTCTTTGCGGATATTCATCTCTTTGTGATATATACCAATTTTTTACAATGGATTTTACTATATAATAATATTTTTTATCCATTTCAGAATATTTTGTTCCTGTATTTCTATTTGTAATTCTTACGGTATGGATTGGCATACTATTTATTTCTGTTCCATCAATAACAAGATCTTCTGGACTAATATTTAAGTATATGGCAATATAAATTATTAATGCAGTATTTGAATTATTTCCACAAATGATATTTGTAATTTCTGATTCTGTAAATTGATATATTCCATTATAATATTTATTTATATCATTTAATATTGATGATTTTTTACAATATCCTTTTTCATCTATTTTCTTTTTGAAGATATTGCTGACATTAATATCTTCAAAACAAAAATATCTAATTATACTATTTGTGTAAGAAGATATTTTAGCTGTTAAATCAGATGAAGATTTTACTTCTATTTTTTTATTGGAAATAATTTCTAACGGAATCAACTGATACGCTCTATTTCTTGATATAGATAAATCGACTTGTACTAAGTTACAAAAATGTAGTGGACATACATCTATTATAGGAATTTGATGAATTCTATGCCAATATGAGACTCCATATTTGTTCTTATCCTCTTTTACGCACAAAGGACAATATTTAAGTTTAACGTTATATTTCGATCCTACTCTCAAGTCACCTTCTACTTTTGTGTTGCGATTATACATTTTTTTATATACATTTTTTTTAAACGATGTTTTTTTGAAAAATATATAAAATGGAAGCAATGTATTTCCTAGTATTATATCCTTATAATCTTTCTTATTTTTTATCGAATTATAGAAGTTATCATTTATATCCCCAATAAATGATATATCGAAATAATTTCTTATTTTTGAATAAACCTGGGATTGTGTTTGTCGTAAAGAAATATTCCCGCTTTCATGATGATATCTGGCAACATAACTATAAAATAATTCATCAGGAAGAAAATCTGGCAAATATGTGATCATATTTTAATCTCCTCAACTTTGCAAACGGTTTTTAACAATGCTATCATATCTTTGTTTTTGTTTTTAGATTCTTGTAATAGTATTTCTAATATATTATCTTTATACTTCGTATCATTAGTATTTTCTATTTCTTTTTTTCTCGTTTTATTTTTATTGAAATTAATAATATATTCATTGTTTATATGTGGCTTGATAAATGAAAATCTTTCAGAATACACTTTATCTAATATGTTAATTGTTAAAGACTCAATATTATTAATAATACAAAATTCCTGAGAATCATGTACAAGCTGAATAAGAATTGCAACGATACCATCTGTATAATAATATAACCAATCTATTATGTCTTTATTTAATTCTGTAATATTTGTTGTAAATTGATATTTCCATATTACACAACATATCTCCTTAAAATTTTCATATGATAGTTTATTATATTTTAGTCCTGTACATCTTCTAGCTAAATACATTTCTTGTGTAAAAAAATCTTCACACTCAGGGATACCAACCATGCATATACTAACTCCACTATTATTAATAAGTTGAGTTAGTGATCGTATCAACATTTTTCCATTTTTAGATATTGCAACATTTTGTATCTCATCAATTATAAGCACTCCAATGTGATTTAAACATAATTGTGCCACTTTGCTTATCAGGACATCTATTGTTAATCTTTGTTTTATTGCATGGCTATAATTGTCTGTTTTAAAGATTTCGTCCATTTGTCTAAGAATCTCTAAAAGCATTGATCTTACGGAAGAATCGTAAGGGCATTGCACTGTTAAAAATGGAATAACTTTAGAATACGGATGTTGTATTTCAATAATTTGCGAATTAACTATTTGTTTTATAGCAACATTAATTGCTGTACTTTTACCAATTCCAGAATTTCCCAAAATTGTAAAACTATCAGCCCCTCCAATGACCCCGTTTTGTAAACTGCAATATCTTTGTTTTTGTGCTGCCATTGTACATTTTTTATTTAAAGACTTAACCAAAGATAAATATAATTGAACATAAATTTCAATAGTCATTTTGGTTGGGACATATATGTCATAAATTTTTGATAACTCATTTAATCGAATACATGGATCAAATTTTTTTATATATAAATGATTATATTCAGGATAAATTGACATTTTATGAAGTAAGTAATCACCTGTTAACATTTTATTAAGCCCATCATACATTTTCATTATCTATCTCCTTGTATCATTAGATAATTCTTTTTTTATTTCAAGTGTACGTGTATCTCTTATATATTTTGTATTTACAGGTACAGAATTTCTTTGTTTGGCAAAGTTTTTTACATTGTCTATTTCAGAGATTAGATTGATTCTGTTTTGATATTCACTTTCTTGATATGCTTTTAATATTTGTTTTTTCTTTTTTCGTAATTCATCAATTTCATTTAATGTCTTACCTGAATATTCTAATTCAATTAAATTAAATTTTACGTAATCACCATTTTCTATTAACCAAATAGAATCTATATTGTTAGGATCATATGCTACATTTACTATTTTTCCAGATAAATAATATTCTTTATATGTGTCATTTTTATATCTTGTGTTGTTTACTATAAGACCATTTCTTCTAAAAACTCCATTAGCTCTTGGTAGTAATGTTAATTTTAATTTATCTCGCTTTACTGGTATTAAGCTAAAATCTTTTTGTGAACTAACAATCCAATTCCATATATCGTTTGAATATGGTGGAACATTATTTCTTATCATATCCTCTGTATAGCTAAAATTCTTTATTATGTGCTTGGTATTATAATATAAAATACAATGAAGAATAATTTTTTCAAAATCATTCAATGTTAATTTAGCATCTTTTTTATAATCGTGTGCCCCTCTTTGTAGGTAGTCAGTCTCTATAACTCCCATTCCTTTCAATTGTGATTTGTATAAAGTTTGTATTATATCAAAGAACTTCTCTACTCTACCTTTAAGCTCTGGTCTATACGCAGGAAGATTGATGATTTTGACACCTAGCTCCGCTAATTGTTCAAATGAAGCTGATATATATTCTGTTCCTTTGTCTGTCACCATTGTTCCTGGAATTGATTTATTAATCCATTCATGTTCCCCTATGTTAATTCCAAATTTTTCACATAATAAATGTTTGTCTGAAACAATGTTTTCCATTAATCCAGATATAGAATATATACCTCCTTTCCATGACAAGTTATATCCATAACATAATCCACAATAAGCATCTATGCAAACTGTTAAAATTGGTCTACCTATAATGTTTCCATCTGTATTAATAAGATAGATATCGCAGATAGTTGAATCTAGCATACCAGTTCCTATCGTTGGAGCAAATTCTTTAATTCCATTTCCTAGTAACGGACGATGATTTTTTTGATAATCTTTAATTCCATTTCTGGAAATATAATATGTTTGTAATTTTTTTGTTTTTCTGTAAAAATATCGAAACTGATAAAAAGAGGGATGACTTTCCTGTAATTTATCGTTAATAGTATATTTTTCTTTAAGCATAAATAAATATGCTGTGTATAGACTATTTTTTCTTTTGGTATAAAAGAATTTATTTAAAGCCCATCGCATATTCTTTTCATCTTTACTAAGGGTTTTATTTGATATATTCTTTTTAGGTGCTAAAATTGTTTTGTCTTGAAATGCTAAATAATCACATAAATACTTTCTTAAAGTTTGTCCACTAATGTTATTTTGGATGGATATGTTTTTTATTAAAATATTTCTTTTTTTCTTGTTATCTATTTCATAAATTAAAGGTTCTATAATGCCGTATCTAAAATAAATAATGCTTTGTGATCTTGCATCTAACTCATCAATATTATATAAAGTTTTATGACTTATGATAAGTAATTCTTGATCATTACATGGGATATATGATTCTAGCAATTCTATGTTTATCCAATATGGCATGTTGCGTTTAATGCAATTAATCACAAGAGCGTAATTATTTTTGATTGTAATAATTCTAATTATTTCACCATTATTTTTTAATAAATCATTCTTCAACATTTGTTACAATCCCCCAATCTTCTATTCCGTGATTCAACCAATAATTCCTGCTTATGTCTAACATTTTAATCGTCATAGGTTTATTGAGAAACCTTCTTTCAACACACTCCCGTATAAAAACATCTCCATTTTTTCTTGTGCATAAAAAATCGCTCATATATTCAGTATTACATAAATATACATTACAATGGATCTGTTTAATGCCGTTATCGGAATCTAATTTATCTGCATATTTTGATTGCAAATCACTGTAAAATCTACATACTTCATCCGATTTTGAAAGTATCCTCTTTTCGCATCGTCCCTTATATTTTTGTTTTCGCATATTTTACACCTCTTTTCATTTTCCCAAAAACAAATGAATTTTCCCAAAAACGTTCCCAAAAATAAATTATTTTCCCAAAAACGTAGAAATGGGGGAAATCATAAAAGCCTGTAACCCTATTAAAATCAACCTTTATAAAACATTTGGAGCAATTTTCCCAAAAACGTTCCCAAAAACACTCTATATTATAGGGCAAAATAAATAAGGCTAATTTCTTTGCCCTATTTCATCCTTCTAA